>Ga0207951_100131_pt1 | contig 47430 bp, 42 predicted proteins | sample Subbio12Aug_8Bad_FD_184830 | JGI IMG/M metagenome (GOLD analysis project Ga0207951, IMG submission 184830) | Serpentinite rock and fluid subsurface biosphere microbial communities from McLaughlin Reserve, California, USA - CR12Aug_8Bad (SPAdes) | ecosystem: Environmental > Terrestrial > Deep... | reverse complement strand
GTCGAATGCTACACATGTTACAGGGTGTGCCGAAGCGAGGGTTATCCAGCCTGGTTCGTCCGCGCCCTTCGGAAAGTTTTATCTCTCTTTCGATTGGGCTATTTGGCCGATGTGGATGTGTGTCCGACCGGCGCCCTGACACCGCCTCAGCTGGAGTGGCCGAGGAGCCTGCGGGCGCTATTCAGCGATCCCACCACGGTCCATCCCGGCACGGGCGTTTCCGGAAGAGGAACGGATGAGATCAAGAGCAATGATGTGACCGGTAGGCTTCGAGAAGGAGACGTGGGACTGGTTATCGAATTGGGTCGGCCAGGAATCGGCGCCCATTTCCGGGATATCGAAAAGGCGGCCATGGCCCTTGCGAAGCTCAAGCCTCACTTTGAGAGAGAGAATCCTGTGACTCAATTGATGGTCAACACGGAGACAGGAGAGATGAGACAAGATATTTTGAATGAAAAAGTCCTGTCAGCCATCATCGAAATCAAAACGAGACTGGATAGGATTCCTGAATTCCTCTATGCGCTCGAAAAGATTCAGAAGGAAGCAACAACCGTCATCAGTGTAGGGGTCGCATCAAAATGTCTGCCCGACGGGACCATCCCTCATGAGGAATGGGTGAGGAAGGCGGGCTACAAACTTTCGCCCAACGGGAAAACGAATATAGGACTAGGTCGGCCCTTATTTCAGGGGGATTAAACCATGACGAATACCCTCCACCGGCAAGGTGATGTTGAACAATTAAAGAAGGATTATGTGATTTTTGCGCACACCGCGAAGGGGATCACCCGCAACGGGTCCGGACCTAAACTTCAAGAGTTCATGCGGATATGCCTGAAATATCATCCTGTCAATATCGGGGATGGACAGCAGGGAAGTATTTACAAGGATAACACTGATATCCAGGCATTGATTGCCAATCAGGGAGATGGGGCAGGAGCAGCCGCTGTCTTCACCGATCTCGATACCCTCGGGAAAGTGGTGGTCGATCTGATCCGCGCCGATCTGGGCATCTCGATCAACATCAGCGGGCTTCTTGAAGAAGTTCAGGCCTGTTGCCGAAGAGCGGGCATCGAGAGGCATAGCGCTGAGCACTCCCTCGGTTTCCGGGGGGCAAAGGACCGATTGCCGGAGCGGGAGGTTTTGGAGTTCAATACCATGTGCGGACACGGAATGGTCTCCTTCAACTTCATTCGAAAGATGATTGAATATGTGAAACTTCGGAGAATGACGCCTGAAAAGGCGGCCAAGATCATGGCCAAATGCTGCGAATGCGGCGTCTTCAATCCTGTTCGCGCAGAGATGCTTCTTGAAAAGATCAGAAAAGGGGAAAGATAGAGGAGGACGTTCGATGGTTCAACGTGGAAGACACTTCCTTCAGATCCCGGGACCGACCAATGTGCCCGATCGGGTCTTAAGGGCGATGGCCCAACCGACCATCGATCATCGGGGGCCCGAGTTCGCACAGTTGGTCCAGGAAGTGTTCGAAGGGCTTAAACAGATATTTCAAACCTCCGGCACGGTGGTCATCTATCCCTCTTCAGGGACCGGAGCATGGGAGGCATCCCTTGTGAATACGCTCTCCCCTGGCGATCAGATTTTGATGTTCGAAACGGGCTTCTTCGCAACACAGTGGAAAAATGTTGCAGTCCGTCTCGGTCTGGAGGTGGAGTTTGTCCCGGGGGATTGGCGAAGCGGCGTCGATCCGGTCGTCGTTGAAACCAGGTTGATGGAGGATCAGAAAAAGGCCGTCAAAGCCGTTGCCGTTGTCCACAACGAAACTTCTACAGGGGTGACAAGCCGCGTGTCTGAAATTCGCAAGGCCATGGATCGCGCCAACCATCCAGCCCTTTTGCTGGTTGATACAATCTCTTCACTTGCCTCTATCGATTACCGACACGATGAATGGAAGGTCGATGTCACAGTGGGATGTTCCCAGAAAGGCCTGATGCTCCCCCCGGGGCTCGGGTTCAATGCGATCAGTGAGAAAGCCCTTGCCCTGTCAAAGTCAGCAAGACTGCCAAAATCTTATTGGGACTGGGAAGCCATGATCAGCATCAACCGGTCCGGCTTTTTTCCCTTCACCCCTGCCACCAACCTCCTCTTTGGCCTTCAGGAATCCATTCATATGCTGATGGAAGAGGGCCTGGAAAATGTCTTTGCCCGCCATGACCGTTTAGCTGAAGCGGCGCGCCATGCAGTCAGGGCATGGGAACTCGAATTGCTATGCCGGAAGCCTGAGGAATATAGTTCTTCCCTGACGGCAGCGCTCATGCCCGAAGGACATAATGCCGATGTCTTCCGGAAGCTGGTCCTCGAAAAATTCAATATGTCGCTGGGGAACGGCCTTGGGAAACTGGCGGGAAAAGTTTTCCGGCTTGGCCATTTAGGAGATTTTAACGACCTCATGTTGGCCGGGGCGTTAAGCGGCATTGAGATGGGATTGGCCGTGGCGAAGATACCTTTTTCCAAAGGCGGAGTGATGGCTGCGCTCGACTATCTCGCCAGCCATTAATCTCTCTCTCTTTCATTTCACCAGGATATAAACCGAGATGAGGATCACGAAAAGGGCAAATAACTTTCTCAGACGAAAAGGGTGTGTCTTAAAAGAGACGTAAGCTCCTGCTCTTGCCAGAAAGATCGTCCCTATGGCAAGGGCTATCCCTCGCTCCAGATCAACAAACCCGAGACTCCACTTCGGCAAATCCGTCCGACCCACCCCGTTCCAAATATAACCCGCCACCGAAAAAAGAGCCGTAATGATGATCGTGGCGCTTGAAGTCCCGATCGCCAGTTTCAAAGGCATCCTTAAAAAGTAGTACATGATCGGTATGGTAAAAACCCCTCCCCCGATTCCTGCCAGAGCGGAAACCACGCCGGCGGTCAGCCCCACTCCGACCAGGCCGGAGACGCCTGGTTCGGATGAGAGTTCCAACTTCTTCTGAGCCACGGCCTGGCTTTCCGTCAGCATCCGGACCGCTGCTATCGAAACAATGACGGCAAAGGCGATCTGCAAATGCTTCCCGCTCAAGGCGGCTGCAAGCCATGTGGTTAAAAAAGCGGTCAGGCCGCTGGAAAACCCAATCATCAGGACCGCGCGCCAGTTGATGTTTCCCTGTTTGTTATGCTGATAAGCGCTGGAAATCGAGGCAAAGACAACGACGAAGAGGCTGGTTCCGATGGCCATATGGGTCAGCGCCGAATGAGAAAAGCCCAAATGTTCATAGGTGAAAATCAGGATGGGCACCATGATGAACCCTCCGCCCACCCCGAAGAGCCCGGCAAGAAATCCCACGCCGCATCCCACCATCACAAAAATTAAAAAATCGATCAGTGTCAAATCAATTGTTCCCGAGAAAAAGATTCAGTGGCCAATTATCAATGGTCAATGACCCATAATCAATGATAATTGCTAACTGCTAATTGAAAATTGATCATTGATTTTTTTATTCATACCTCAGCGCTTCGATCGGGTTGAGCAGGGAAGCTTTCCTCGCGGGGTAAAACCCAAAGAATACTCCGACTGATCCTGCAAAGAAAAAGGCCAGGAGGATCGCTTTGGCCGAGAAGAGAACAGGCCACTGGGTGAAGCTCGATAGAATCAATGTCCCCCCTATTCCAATCCCAATCCCCAGTGTTCCCCCCGCCAGGCTGAGCGCCAGTGATTCGATGAGAAACTGGAGCAGAATATCCTTGCTCTTTGCTCCCACGGCGATCCGGATGCCGATCTCCCGTGTCCGTTCCGTGACCGAGACGAGCATAATGTTCATGATCCCGATCCCCCCGACAATCAGGGAGATGGAGGCGATGGCCCCCAAAAGAAGGGACATCACTTTCGCCGATTCCTCCGCGCTTGAGGCAACCTCGGTCAGGTTTCGAACTGAAAAGTCATTCTCCTGACCGGGTTGAATCCGGTGCCTCTGCCGGAGAAGCTCTGTGATCTGCTCCTCCACGGTCTTCATCACTTCAGGCTCCCTTGCCTGGATGGTGATGACCCTCACCATTCCTGGAAACTGCATTCCGAAGAGCCTCTTCTGTGCCGTGGTCAGAGGGACAAAGATGGTGTCATCCTGATCCGTTCCCCAGGCCGATTGACCCTTGGGAGCAAGGACACCGATGACCGTAAAGGGAACCTTCTTGATACGGACGATTTGACCGATCGGATCGATTCCTCCGAAGAGATTATCCGTCACGGTCTTTCCTAACAGACAGACTTTGGCGGCGCCATCCAGGTCCTGTTGTGTGAAAACGCGACCTGAATTGAGAGACCATTCCCTGATCTCGAGAAGGTCGGGAATTGTCCCGTAAACAAGGGTGGACCAGTTCTGGTTGCCGAAAATGACCTGAGCGACCCCGGAGACATGCGGGGCCACCAGCCTGACGCCTGGAATTTCAGCTAAAATCGCTTTTGAATCATCGAGGGTAAGCGTTGGAACAGTCCCCGCTCCGAACCTCATCCCGCCGCTGGTCGAACTTCCCGAAAGCACGATGAGAATATTCGATCCCATGCTCGCGATCTGGTCGGCAATCTTCTTTTTTGCCCCGGAACCCACGGCAATCATGGCGATCACAGCGCCCACCCCGATGATGATTCCGAGCATGGTGAGACTGGAGCGCATCTTGTTGACCATGAGGGCGCGGAGGGCAATTCTGAGGCTGGCAAAGAGTGTCGTCATGAAACAGAATCCTCCACCACTCTCCCATCCCTGAAGAGGATCTTCCTTCTTCCATAGGCCGCAATATCCTGTTCATGGGTGATCATAACGATCGTGATCCCGGTTTCATCGTTGAGGCGCTGGAAGATGGCCATGATTTCCCCGCTCGTCTTTGAATCGAGGTTTCCGGTGGGCTCATCTGCCAGAAGGATGGAAGGTCGGTTGACCAAAGCCCGCGCAATGGCCACTCGCTGTTGTTCTCCGCCTGAGAGCTGACTTGGATGATGATGGGCTCTTCCCTCAAGACCGACTGCGGAGAGGGCCTGCTGTCCCATCTCTTTCCTTCTCTTCGATGGGATTTGACCATAGATCAGTGGAAGTTGAACATTTTCCAGCGCCGATGTCCTGCTCAACAGGTTGAATCCCTGGAAGACAAAGCCGATTTTCTGATTCCTTATCTCGGCCAGTTCGTCCCTCGAAAGGTTTGTCCCGCTTCGACCATCCAGAAGGTATTCTCCGCGGGTAGGATGATCCAGAAATCCGAGAATATTCATGAAGGTTGATTTCCCGGAGCCTGAAGCGCCCATGATGGCTACAAATTCACTCCGCTCAATCGAAAGGGAAACACCCCCGAGGGCCTGAACCTCCACCTCTCCGAGATGATAAGTTTTGACCAGATCTCTAATTTGAATGAGCGGTTCCATCATAAAGTCATATAGTCAAATAGTCTTATAGTCGTATCGTCATTTAATAAACCCTAAATTCTAAGACTAATGACGATAAGACCATGCGACTATCAGACGAATTACCTCAGTCCCTTTGTGGAGGGGGAAGGAGTGCTTGGCCGGGCCTTTTTATTCATCATCTCCTCAACCACAACCTCAGATCCCTCCTGAAGATTTCCTGTCACCACCTCGCTAAACGTTCCGTCCGTGATTCCAACCGTGATCTCCACGGGGATCGGTTTTCCTTCCGGAGTGGAGATCCACACCCTGCCCGGCCTTGCCCGCCTTTTCTCGAATGATTGCCCCATCTCTTTCATCTTCTCTTTCTGCTCTTCGGTTAAAAATCCCCATATCTTCTGCCGCATCAAAGCCCGGATTCGAACCCTCGCCTCCTCCGGTTTCGATTTCTCCTGTATTTCCTGAAATTCGCTTTTGGAGGCCCGAAGAACCATTTCAATTTTCGATTGCTGATCAGCGGTCAGGTTAAGTTCTTTGGCCAATCGCTCTAAAACGGCCCCGCCCTTATCCGATGACGGAGCCTCCTGTTTCCTGTTGCTGGTCTCTTCTTTTTTTGCAGACTCCGGTCTGAATCTCATAGCGGAGTTGGGAATCTTCAGGACGTTTCCCTTATGCTCGATCTGAACAGAGACATTGGCTGTCATTCCGGGTTTGAGCCTCAACTCGCGGTTTTCCACCTGGACCACCACATCATAGGTCACCACATTCTGAATGGTAATGGGCGCAATGCGGATATCCGAAACCCTTCCTTGAAACGTTCTTTCAGGGTAGGCATCCACCGTAAAAGTTGCCACCATCTCTTTTTCAATGCGGCCGATATCCGCCTCGCTTACATTCGTATTGACCTGCATTCGGGTCAGGTCTTTGGCAATCGTGAAAAGGGTCGGGGCCTGAAGGCTGGCCGCAACGGTCTGGCCCACATCCACATTTCTTGAGATCACAACCCCATTAACCGGTGAGCGGATCGTCGTATATCTCAAATTCGTCTCCGCCACTTTGAGACCGGCCCTGGCCTGTTCCACCTGCGCCTTGTTCGACTCCACCTGTGATCTGGCCGATTCCAATTGGGCCTTCGCCACCTCTCTCTGGGCGATGGTTGTATCAAAATTGGTCTGTGCTGTATCGAGGGTGGCCTGGGCAATGACCTTCTTCTCTGTCAGCTCCCTGTTCCGCTCCAGTGTTCTCTTCGCATCCACGACACCAATCTCCGCCTTGCTGAGATTGGCCTGCGCATTTGATAGATTGGCCTGCGCATTTGATAGATTGGCCTGGGCGTTCAGGAGATTGGCCCTCCCCTGCTCAACCTGGGCCTCAAAGATGGCCGGATCGATCTGTGCGATCACCTGCCCTTCTTTCACACGGGAGTTGAAATCGGCATGGAGTTCTTTGATCGTTCCTGAAACCTGGCTTCCCACCAGAACCGTAGTTACGGGATTGATCGTTCCTGTCGCAGTCACCACGGAACTGATCTCGCCCCGCTCCACTTTCAACGTCCGGAACCTCTGATTCGATCCTTTCTCCCCGATTGTCGGGTAGAGGAAAAACCCTCCGATCAAACCCAGGGCGACCAGGATGACTATCAGAATCAGATACTTCTTAACCCGTCTTTTCATCTCGTCATCCCTTTCTCTTTTTCCTGAACTGAAGCCGTATCGGAACCCCTGTAAAGCCAAAAGATTCCCTCATCTGGTTCAATAGATACCGCTCATACGAAAAATGGATTCCCTCCGGAAAATTAGTATAAATTAAAAAGGTGGGTGGGGCAACAGAGACCTGGGTCATATAGTTCAACTTGACCTGACGGGTCCGGTAGGATGGAGGCGGAAATCTTTTCACCCACCCTTCAAGGGCTTTATTCAGGGGTGAAGTGGGAATTCTTTTTTCCGTTTCTTCCGCCACACGGTCTATCGTATCGAGAACCTTCTTCACCCTCTGGCCGGTCAGGGCGGAGATAAAGAGGATGGGTGCATAGGAGAGGTATTTCAGGTTTTCATAGATTTCCTTTTCATATTTCACCATGGTCTGGGAATCCTTTTCTACAAGGTCCCACTTGTTGACCACGATGATGCATCCTTTTCCCTTCTCATGGATAAATCCGCCGATTCTTGCATCCTGATCTGTAACCCCCTCTTTCGAATCAAGGAGAAGAAGCGCCACATGGCATCGGTCAATCGTCCGGAGAGCCTCCACGATACTATACTTCTCCAGCCGCAGACTGATCCGGCTCTTCCTCCGGATCCCCGCGGTATCGATCAGGGTATATCTCTTCCCATCCCTTTCAAACCGGGTATCGATTGAATCACGGGTCGTTCCCGGAGCCTCGTCCACGATCACCCTCTTATATCCCAGGATGCGATTGAACAGGGAAGATTTCCCCACATTCGGTCTTCCCAGCAGCGCCACCTTCGTTGCCTCTCCATCCCCTTCTGCCTCAATGGCTTCCGGAAGGACCTCCATCACCTCATCCATCAAATCATTCAGGCCGTACCCATGCTCTGCTGAAATGGAGAAGAGGTTGTCCACACCCAGTTCGTAAAATTCAAATGCCTTCTCCTCTTTCTGCGGTCCATCAATCTTATTGACGATATAAAAGACAGGTTTATTCAAACGCCTCAGGATATCGGCAATCTCCTGGTCGGAAGGGGTCAGGCCCTCCTTCCCATCCATTATGAAGAGGACCACATCCGCCTCCTCCATGGCCAGTTGACACTGCTCGCGCATCTGGATGAACATCCGGTCCTTTGAGACCGGCTCAAACCCGCCTGTATCGATCAGCGCAAAAGAGCTTTTCTCCCATATCACATCGGCATAGTTCCGGTCCCGTGTGACGCCAGGCTCGTTATAGACGATGGCCCTTTTCCCCCCGGCGATCCGGTTAAAGAGAGTAGACTTCCCGACATTGGGTCTTCCGACAATGGCAAGAATGGGTTTCATAACTCACGCTTCCTAACAATTGTTAACGGGGACAACGTCCCCTTCTTTATTGGGGTTGCGTCAATGCGATGGCCTCTATCTCAATATCCGCATTCCTGGGAAGTTTGCCTACCTCCACGGTTGACCTTGCAGGAGGATTAGAGGAAAAGTAGGTTGCATAGACCTCGTTCATTTGATTGAAATTATCCATGTCCCTTAAAAAGATGTTCACCTTGACCATATCCTGCATTCCCAGCCCTTGAGATTCCAGGACTCCTTTCATGTTTTCCAGAACCTGCCGGGTCTGCTGCCGGATATCCCCGCTGACCATCTCTCCGGTGGATGGGTCAATCGGAAGCTGTCCGGAGAGAAAGATAAAATTTCCTGCCCGGATAGCCTGTGAGTAAGGTCCGATCGGTTTCGGAGCCTTTTCCGTTTGAATGACTTTTTTACCCATTTTCACAACCTCCTCATGTCTTGGAATTTTAGCCCATTCATCTTTTAATCTTAGCCTATTATGGAATGATGGAATATTGGAACGTTGGGAAATGAAACAAAAAATAAATCAATCCATTATTCCACTATTCCAATATTCCAGTATTCCTGTTTCCTACTTTTTCAACAATCCCAAAACTTCTGTGGCATTCTCTAATATATAATCCGCCCCTGCCTTCTCAAATTCTTCCCTGTTGATCCTCCCCGTCAAAACTCCGACCGTCTTCATCCCAACCTTCTTCCCCGCCTGAATATCAATGATATGATCCCCCACCATGACCGCCTCCTCTCCGGAGACCTTTAACGCTCCCAACATGGAGTTGAGATGGTCTGGATGGGGTTTGACCTTATCGACGGAATCCCTTGAAATGAAGACATCACAGTAATCATCAATGTCCGGGAAGATCCTACGGACTGCTTCTTCACAGTTTCTTGTGACGATCCCGACCTTGATCCCCCACAGCCTCAGCGTTCTTAATGTCCCCCCTGCCCCCGGGATGAGGCTTCCCTCTTCCGCCGCTTTCAGTTCAACCTCGTGGAGAATCTGATGGGCCCTATCATAAAACTCCTCCGCACCTGCAAAATCCTTCTCCCGTATCATGGGATAGACCTCATCGATCATCTCCAGAAGATATCTCTCCCTGATTGCCCTCTCTTCTATACCGAAATGGTTGATCAGCGAAATGATCCTCTCTCTCATCAAAGGGAAATCGATATTGAGAACGGCGAGAGTCCCGTCAAAATCGAAGATGATGGCTTTGATAGGATGGAGGATTGGCAAACTCATCATCTCCCCCTCACCCCATCCCTCTCCCCCGGTGGGGAGAGGGGAGAGAGGTCCCGGTCCGTAATCCCCAGGCAGTAAAGCACGCCCTTCATGTGGTCTCTCGTAATCGCTCCGTCAGCGACCTTCTTAAGGATTTCCTTTGCATTGAAAGCAATTCCCAGGCCCGCATTGGCCAGCATGATCCGGTCGTTCGAGCCATCCCCGACCGCCACTACCTCATCACGGGTGATCCCCTCCCTCTCGCAGATATCATCCATGACTTCAGCCTTTCTTCTCGCATCGATGATCTTTCCTTTCACCCTCCCCGTGAGTTTTCCATTCCTGATCTCCAGCTCATTTCCAAAAGCGTAATCGAATCCAAGTCTCTCCTTCAAAATATTGGTGAAGTAGGTAAATCCACCGCTGATGAGCGCCACCTTAAAACCCATCTCTTTCAGGGCGGCGATCAATTCTTCGCTCCCCTTGGTGAGCTGAACGGTCTTTGCAACCGATTCGAGACTCTTGATCCTCAACCCCTTCAAAAGAGAAACCCTCGTCCGCAGGGATTCTGAGAAATCGATTTCTCCTCGCATCCCCTTTCCAGTGATGGCCGCCACTTTTTTGCCCACGCCGGCCAATTCTGCCATCTCGTCGATGATCTCTCCGTCGACGATGGTCGAATCCATATCGAAGACGATCACCTTCCTTCTCTTCTTGAAGATCGATTCGGGCTGAGCGATGATATCCATCCCCACCCCCTTTGCTGTTTCGTTCAGGTCCTGACGGAGAAGAGGAAAATGGGCTTCCCTGAGGTCGACCCACATCTCCATTGCAAGAAATTCACCCCTGGCAATCATTTTGATCCGATCAATATTGCAATGATGTTTTGCCAGAACGGAGGAAAAACCGGCCACCACTCCGGACCGGTCCTCGCCCAAAATGGTCAACACATAAGGCTTCCTCGCTTCTGCCAGTTTAAGCCCTTTAAATTCTTTGAGGGGCGTTATCGTGATCTTCATTTCCAGTTTCCGAGCAAGGGGATTGAGACCTGCTCTGAGCTGGTTTAGATGGAAACGGGGTCGGAGGGGCTGAATGAGAAGGACCATGGTAAACTGGGAATGGACCACGGACTGTTCTATATCAACGATGTTAAACCCTTTTTTAAAGAGGAACTGCGTGACTTCAGAGACGATTCCAACCCGGTCTTGTCCGATCACCGAAATGACATAGATATCCTTTTTTTGTGGAAAAGAAGTGAATTGCATTTTTAAAACCTAAACAAAAATATTTGAAATTTCTCTAATAATCCCCTCCCCCTTTCGATGGGGGAGGGCGAGGGTGGGGGTGGACAAAATAGAGACCATGTGGTCCCCCCTCCCCTTCATCCCCTCCCGCGGTGGGGAGGGGAGATTTATTGGAGACATCTCAGAGAAAGTTAGAGATAAATTCTCAGAATTTAATGTGAAAGAATCTATCCACCACCTCTTCCCGCCAAGAAGAAGGGAAATATTCATTCTCATTTGATCAAGTGAAGGCTTCATCCGGCAATCGATCGGGGTGGAGTTCCTTGAGGAAATCCATGCACGGCAAACAGAGAATGTCTTCCTTCATGAGTCGGTCTTTCCCGCGGTAAAGAAATAGCCTCTTGCTATCCGGATACTCCTCTTTAAATGAACGAAGGCCTCTTAAATCGGCTGGATGTATTTTACGTGTATTCTTAACTTCCACTCCCCAAAGTCCCTCTGACCCATAGACGACGAAATCCACCTCTGCCCCGGATCTTGTCCGCCAATAGAACAATTTCCTTTGGCCCTTTGAGTAGGCCGTCCACGCCTTCAAATGCTGGGCCACCAATCCTTCCAGGGCCTGTCCCTCAATTTCCTCTGTGCGATCCAGAGGGCCCTTCGGTCTCAGAGATCTGAAAACGCCTGTGTCGAAAAGATAAAACTTCGGATGAACCGCCAGTTTACGTTTTGCCCGTTTGGTGAAGATGGGAAGATGCCAGCCCAATAGGATATCTTCGAGAATTCCCACATAGCCTTCCACAACTTTCCGTTCCACCTCGCACTCCCGGGCAACATTGCTCACATTTAGAATAGACGCATGGGAAAAACTGATGGCCTCCAAAAAACGCGAGAAATTACCGATGTTCCTGACCAATCCTTCCATTTGAACTTCTTCCCGCAAATATAAGGCTGCATAGGAACGCAACGCCTCCTCAGGATCTTCTGAACCGACAACAACAGGCAAGAGTCCATAGCGAAGGGCTTTATCAAAGTTAAAGTGGCGCCCAAGCTCTCCTGCCATGAAAGGATGCATGGTATACAGGAGAGCTCGCCCCCCAAGCAGATCTATCCCTGTCCGTTTGAGTTTACGCGCGCTGGAACCTGTGAGAACAAATTTCCAGCCTTTCCTGGTCTCTATTAGGCTATGAACCACCGGGAGCAATTCAGTAACCCTTTGCACTTCGCCGATCACGATAAAACCCGATTCGGGTTGAACGTCTATCATCTCCCTGAGTCGCTCAGGCATGGCCGAGAAAAAGCGAACCCGCTCCGGATCAAGCAGGTCAATGTAAATAGCATTCTTAAAATATCGATGGACAAATGTTGACTTGCCGGTTCCTCGGGGACCGAAAAGGAAAAAACTTGTTTTAGGAGTCTGTAAAAATCGGTCTATTATTTCCATTTTGAGTCTAAAATTGGAATTTACGTTTCCTTTTTACCATACCTAATCCCTTAAGTCAACCCTTCGACTCCCCCGCCTGAAGGTCTGGGCTTGATCAGGGTTGACCCTGAGCGGCACTTATTTACCCTGCCTTAAAAGGCGGGGCTTGGCGCCGCCGAATGGGTCAATAGAATTTATCTAATTGTAATAATAGGCTATTTTAATTGTTGAACACTTTTTTACCCTCATTAAGCAATATATAGTTTTGATGTCCGGTGTCCACTGAATCTCCGTGGACTTTTTCGTCAGGTTCTAACCCTTTCTTTCTAAACTTATCTTCTCGGGATTGATGTGCAAAAAAGGTAAAAATAACTTCCTGAACTTCGGGCTTCCAAAAAGTTTAGAAAGGGTGTATATTCCAGGTGCAAAGTCGCAATGGGGATACGTCTCAACCCCGATGAATAATTAAATGACTAAACGGCTTAATCTACTGTAGATAGGTAAAGGTTTTCGATTTCAGGGGAGGAGTCGTTATGCCTGCTTCGGATAAAAAAATGATCCTAATCGCGGGAGACGATCAGTTTCTGCGCGATTGGTATTTGAAAAACCTCAACGACGCCGGTTACCTGGCGGAAGGCGCAGCCCTGTGCGATTTGGAAACGACCCTTGCCCGCTTCGCCGCCGATCTCGTGCTCATCGACCTGCCGCACAAGGAAGATTCCCAAAGATACATCGCTCAGACTCTTCGGGTCCGGCCCGCCACTCCAGTGGTTCTGTCGGTCGAATTTGAGGATTTCAGTTTCGCTGGTGAAGCCTTCCGCTCCGGCGCAGCCGAGATCTTGCCCAAGCCGGTTGAGCCGCAATTGATACTGATGATCTTACACCGGGTTCTGGAGGAAGACCGCTTGCTCAAGGAAAACGAGGAGCTGCGGAATTATATGAAGCTCTATAGCGCCTGCCAGCGAATTACGACCCAACTTGAGGGGGAGGGTGTGCGTGCTGCAACTTTAACAGCCCTTGTTGCGGAGACAGGTTCTCGATCTGCATTTTATCTGGACTGGCTGTCCATAGCCACTGTGCCCAGAATTGAAGGACTTATAGGTTTGGGAGACAGCGAATCCAAAAACTTTTTGGATGAACTTCTCCCGTCGATTCGCCAACGCGCCGACAAAGGCGAAGCCTGCACAATCGTTTTCAATAATTCAGGCGGTGAATTCAAAAATCTGCGTGAAAATGGTTTCGCCGAGGCGTTGATTGTCCCCCTGCGCAATCTCGAGTCGTTATTGGGTGTCTTCATCCTTTTGCGCCACGAGCAAGACAACCCTTGGCCGGCAAAGGCAATGGATAAGGTTAATTTTATTGGGCGACACGCCTCTCTTGCCTGGCATAACGCCGCCCTTTACGCCAACGCTAAAAAAATGGCCTTCCAGGATGCCTTGACCGGCTTATACAACGCCCGCTACTTGCCGCTGGCTCTCGACCGCGAAATCGCTAATAGCAGGGAGTCGGGGTCTCCGTTCGCCGTGCTGTTTCTGGACCTTGACTATTTTAAACAAGTCAACGACCTTCACGGCCATCAGGTGGGCAGCCAACTGCTAAAGGAGGTGGGGCGAGTGCTTCGCCGTTGCGTTCGGGATGATGACATCGTGGTCCGCTACGGCGGCGATGAGTTTATTGTCGTCCTTAAGGCCGCCAACTTGACCACAGCTGAACAGATCGCTGAACGCATACGCGCCATGCTGGCCGGACATTTCTTCCTGGGCCGTGAGGGGTTGAATGTTCTGATTACCGCATGCATTGGAGTATCCGCCTATCCTATCCACACCCAGAGCGCGGAAGACCTGATCTTTCTATCTGACCGCGCGATGTACAAAGGCAAAAATTCGACGCGCAACCTGGTCATCACCGCTGATCCGGAAGATCTGGCCGGACAGACAGTGACCCTGCCGTAGAACTATAAGAGTTCTGGTTTTTTCGGAAATCTCTCCTTGATCCTCAATAAGAGATTTGTTATGAAAGCTATCAGGAGGAACCGGGGATATGGCCTCACTGGAGGAAAGAATACGGACTGCATCAGGTGAAGGAGAGGTTGACCTCCTCATTAAAAATGGGAGAGTCATCAATGTCTTTTCTGGGGAGATTGAAAAGAAGGATGTGGCCATCTTCGACGGCATCATCATAGGATTCGATGACTATCCGGCAAAAAAAGCGATCGATGTGAACGGCGATTTTCTTTGCCCCGGTTTAATTGACGGTCATGTCCACATTGAATCGAGCATGGCAGCCCTCCCGGAATTCGCACGGGCTGTCCTCCCTCATGGGACAACCACGGTCGTGATCGATCCCCACGAGATTGCCAATGTTCTTGGGATCGAAGGCATTCGCTTCATGGGTGAATCTGGAGAGAAAGTCCCATTAAATGTGTTTGTTATGATTCCATCCTGTGTTCCTGCTACCCATATGGAAACTGCGGGAGCCAATCTCAAAGCAAATGATTTAAAGCCTCTCTTCAAAGAACCCTGGGCTATCGGGTTGGCAGAGATGATGAACTTCCCCGGTGTCATCTACAGGGATCCGGAAGTTCTTAAAAAAATTGAGATGGCTAAGGGAAAAAGAATCGACGGCCATGCCCCGAGCCTTTCTGGAAAAGGTCTTTATGCCTATCTCACCGCAGGAATCCGTTCCGACCATGAATGCACCACTGCAAAAGAGGCCAAGGAGAAATTGAAAAACGGAATGTGGATCATGGTCAGGGAAGGAACGACAGCAAGAAATCTTAAAGATATTCTTCCTCTTGTCACCCCTGAAAGTTCGAGACGGTTCTTCTTCGTCACAGATGACCGGCATCCCGGAGAACTTCTTGAAGAGGGTCACATCAATTCAATGGTTAAACAGGCCATCCGTAGAGGGCTCGATCCTATTCTGGCCATCCAGATGGCGACACTCAATGCCGCTGAATACTTCAGGCTCGACGACACTGGCGCTATTGCTCCAGGATATAGGGCTGATCTCATCAGTTTCGACCATTTGGGTCGATTCAAGGTTAAAAAAGTTTTTAAAGACGGTATTCTGGTTGCAGAAAACGGGAAAATGCTCCCCCGTTCGATCAAACCCTCTGCATCAGTCAAATTGAAACGAAAGCAAGAACTTCGGATAAAACCAATCAATGAGAAATCTTTCCTCCTTCGAAGCGACCAACCCCACGCCAAAGTCATTCAACTGATCCCGGATCAAATCGTTACAAAAAAAGTGATGAAGAAAATCCTTTTAAAAGAGGGAGTGGCCTATCCCAATATAAAAGAGGATGTCCTCAAAATTGCTGTGGTCGAAAGGCATCATGGCACCGGAAATGTTGGAATCGGTTTTGTCCAGGGATTCGGATTGAAAAGGGGGGCCATAGGATCGACAGTCGCCCATGATTCACATAATCTTGTCATCGTTGGAACGAACGATCAGGATATGTTAAAGGTTGTTGAAACGATCAGGAAGATGGGCGGAGGATTGGTTGCTATATCTGACGGAAAGGTGTTGGCGGATCTTCCCCTTCCAATCGCTGGTTTGATGTCAGAGGAACCGGTCTTTCAAGTCCACCGAAAGTTAGAGGTCTTGCAACGAGCCGTAAGGAGGCTCGGATGCAACATTCCCGACCCCTTTATGACCCTCTCTTTCCTCTCCCTGCCCGTCATCCCGGAATTGAAACTTACGGATAAGGGACTGGTCGATGTAAACCAGTTTAAGATCGTGCCGGTGTTTGGAGAAGACTGACAAAAGAACATTGCAAATTGAAAATTGCAAAATGCAAAATTAGCAGTGTATTTTTTCGATTTCCCATTTATGATGGATTCGTAAAAATTCGAAATAAGTTAAAGATCGTCATTCCGGCGGAGGCCGGAATCCAGTTATTTAATACAATTAACAAAACCCTGGACATCGGTTCCTGGCGCAGGACCGGTGAGACGATTTTTTGCGAGATCATCATTGATCATTGCTAATTGTTAATTTTACAATGCCCATTGGAGGTTTCTATGGATTGGGATAAACTGCTCAACGAAGCCACTCACTACTTTCAGGAGTATATCCGTATCGATACGGTTAACCCTCCGGGCAATGAGATAGAGGGAGCAAGATTTTTTAAGAAAATCTTCGATCAAGAAGCCATCCCCTGCCAAATCTATGAGCCTTCTCCGGGCAGGGGAAGTCTTTTAGCGACATTGAAAGGAGATGGATCAAAGCGACCTATCCTCCTTCTCAGCCATATCGATGTCGTCCCTGTTGAGAAGGAAGGCTGGGAGGCTCCTCCTTTTGCGGGGGTTATCAAAGACGGATACCTCTATGGCCGCGGAACCCTCGATTGTAAATCCCTGGGGATTATTGAGATGATGGCCCTTCTCATCCTCAAGAGAGAAAAGATCCCCTTAAAAAGAGACCTCGTCTTCTTTGCAACGGCGGATGAGGAGACCGGCGGAAGATGGGGTGTTCAATGGGCCGTGGAGAATATCCCCTCACTCAAAAAGACTGAATATGCCCTCAATGAAGGGGGACATATCATTCTCAATGAAGATGGGATTCCTGATCGGTATGCAATCTCAAATGGCCAGAAGGTCATCTTCCAGCTCAAGCTGAAGGCCAGAGGCACACCGGGCCATGGCTCCATGCCCCATCCGGACAACCCCAATGTAAAACTGATCCATGGTCTGGACGCCCTCACAAAATGGGAAACGCCTTATCATATCATCCCTACCGTAAAAGAATATTTCTATAAGATGGCTCCGAAACAACCTCCTTATGAGAGGCCTCTATTTGAAGATATCGAGAAAGGGCTCAGCGATTCTTCCTTCGCCCTCTGGTTGACCTCCAACCCGATCTATAATGCCATGATGAGAAATACCATTTCCCTCACCGTTCTTCAGGGCGGAAACAAAGCCAATGTCATCCCTTCGGAATCCACTGCCATTCTCGACTGCCGGCTCATCCCCGGAACAAACAAAGAAGAATTTCTAAAAGAGGTTAAAAGGAGATTGGGAGAAGAAATTGAGGTCGAGGTCATTTCGGAGAGTGAATCCCTTCCCCCCTCTTCCCTCGATTCAGAGCTATATCAGGCCATTGAAAAGTTTGCCTCCGAGAATGATCCGGGCTGCCCGGTCGTTCCGTTTCTCCTTCCAGGGGCCACTGACAGCCGCTTCTTAAGGGAGAATGGGATCATCACCTACGACTTTTCCCCCTTCCGGTTGACCGAGAAGGAATTGATGAGAGTTCACGGAAACAATGAACGGATCGACCTGGAGAATCTAAGGTCTGGAACGAAGATGCTGGTGGAGATTATTAAGGAGATTGCCACTTAATTCTTCAGCACTTTCTAAAAACAAGGCTTGCTTTCCCCTCTTTGGCAAAGAGGGGGCAGGGGAGATTTTATAAATCATAAAAACTCCGCACTCTGCAATCTTCATTCCACATTAGAAATGGGCCAACTTTTTAGGGATGAGACCTAAGATTTACGCAAATACCGAATTACCGATGCCTGACCCTGCAGCCTTCCTTAATCTGAACCCGCCAGAGGTCTTCACGCAGACCGCCCATTTCCTCGCCCACCCGGAGCACGCGACCGTTATTGAACCTCAAGTATTCGTTGCCAAGCTCAGCGTTGATCTCAGCCACCGCAAAACCATCCTTATAACAGGCCCGGTCATTCGAAAGTATGTATAGGTCTGCCCCATTTTTGACCGTCACCGTTTTTCCCTTCGGTCCTTGGGAAGTCTGCACGTGGATACGCAGTTTGGCCTTAATGCCGTTTTTATAATCGATCCTCTCCACCCTGACAAACGGTTCATTCATCCCGCCATCTGCTCTTGCGCTGGCTACTACGATCTGCTTAACCAGCTTCAGCTCAAAGGCCCGTACCGGATCGAGCCGATAAACAAGGTTATACGGATTACGATGCGTGGCCGAGTAACGCAGGGTACAGAGCGGGTTGAGGGCCTTGATTGCCTCCTGTGCTTTTTCGGTGGAATCAACGCTCTGCGGTTCGTCTATGATCACAATGGGGCGCGTTGCCTGCACGAACTCGATGGGCTGGCGGCCAGAGAGCTTGTCGCTTTCCTTGTAGATGACATTGCTCTTCTGCTCTTCTTCGGTTCCCATGAAGTTTTTACGGAAGGCATCAATGTTGATGACTAATATCTGGAGGGTGTTGCTCACGGCAAACTGACGAAGCCTGTTTACTTTTCTGGCATCGTAAACAAAATACTCATAGGGCAGATTGTTTTAAAGCGCCCGGAAATGTTCGCATGTGATTTCGATATTCTTGAGCACACCCTCACGAATGGCCACACTGGGCACCACAATGACGAATTTCTGGAATCCATAGCGTCGAGAAAGCTCAAAGATGGTGCGCAGATAAACGTAGGTTTTGCCTGTGCCGGTCTCCATTTCCACGGAAAAATGGGGGCAACGACGTGGCTCGTTCGCCGCTGCATCGAAGAGTTCCCATGCCTCCAGCGACGCATCGGGGTGTGTCACCTCTATGTCATTTCGTACTTGTACCCCCCGGGTATTGGCAAGAAGTTTCTCTTCAGAAAAAAGCAAATGGTTCCCCACGCCCAGTTCGGTACGGGTCTGTCCTGCAAAGAGGCCGCCCATTCCCTCGACATGGATCACAGAATATTCGGGTGCGCCTTGGGGCTGGCCCTCAAAAAGATCTGTCAGGGCGGCAACAGCGTCAAGTTGATATTGCTGGTTGGGATCAAATTGGAGTTTCATTTCATCATGTTTTCTACGCTCGTTCAAGTTTCATCATTGTCATGGACTTGAAGCAGCATTGCTCGTTGTCGGAATGGGTGAGTTCTCTTTCAAAATCGCAAACTTTGACCCCTCCGAAGATTCGGCACGCACTGCGTCCCGTTTTGAGGTGGATGGCGCAGATTCAAGACGCACTGCGTCTTGAATCTGCTGAGGGAAGGCCAAATAGAACCGCCTCATATTGCGAAGGTTGGATTCATCGAAACCCTTGCCATATTCAAGCGTTAACCGCCGAGAAAGCTCAGGAATAAGTCTCACGCCATAAATCGCTCGGCTCTCTCCTCCTTGTTCCTCCTCCACGATCAGACGCCCGATATGCCAGTAAGTCTCAGTCATGGTTTGATTCACAGCGCGTGCGGCGCGTCCCCGTGCCTGCTCCACCAGGGTACGTATCTGCTCAAACAGAATCATTTGAGGTTCGCTCATGGTTAAACCGTTTTAAAACTTGTTACCCCTTTGTTTTTGAAGATCTGTACAGCATTCGCTTTGAGCTGGTCGTTGCCGGTAAACCCTTTATCAAGGCAGACCACACGCTCGGGCTTCTGATCTGCCATAGCGCGTATAAGCTCCATCGTCAGTTCCCGCTCAAGGCAAATGAAAAGTGCCCCACCCGCCGCACTGAATACGGTCTTGCCTTCCATGATAATCTTCTCCACCGGCGTGGCAAGTTGGAACCCACTCTTCAGAAGGATTTCGTAGAGGATGTCATCGGGTGTGCGGGCGTCCCGGATGTGATCAATGTGCAGCTCAAGCTGTTGCTTCAATACAGCCACATCACCGGTTGGAAGGTTGGCGTCCCAGGCCTTGAAATTGGATTCGGCCAGCTTGAAAACCCGGAAGCCGAGGTCTTGCTTTCGATTTCCCTGCAGTGGCAGTTTTTGTTTTTCCGAATCCTCAAGGTTTTTGATTACCCTGCGGACCCGCTCTTTGGTGATCCCGGCAACGTTTGGCGCAAGATTGTTCGCTTTGCAAAAATCATAAGCCAACTTCTGATCTTTGTTGGTTGAATCAAAAGGTTCAGGAAGTTGTACAAGAATAAATTTGCGGTTGCCAACATCTTCCTTATTTAGTTCTAATACAGCATGAGCTGTGGTTCCTGACCCTGCAAAAAAATCCATAACGAGGTCATCCTTAGCGGCGGAGAGTTGCAGGACCCTCCGTAAGAGCTCAACCGGCTTTTTTCCATTCTGGAACTGTACACCACCCTCTTTTCCGATGTTATTATAGCTAATGTCGTCCCAAAGTGTCCCGGTCCTTTCCTTTTTTATCACCTGCCCATCACGTTTGTAAGCTACGTCTGCAAGCCAAATGACACGACGAACAGTGGGACTGATGTAATAATGACAAACACGCTTACCCTTATCGCGCCCGGAACTCGGCACATACTCAACAGAGTACATTTGTCCTTCGTGTAGAGTGCCCGTTGCATTGATCACTCGACTTCTGATACTTGTCTGCGCATTAGTGTCCGAAAAAAGTTTGGGAAGATACTTCCGATAAGCATCTTCTTCCGTAAGACCCTCGGACTCGCAGAGTTCCCTAATCGATGTTCTTTGAATCTCCTCATGTAGAAAGATCTCGATTGGGTTCCCTTCCCCGTCGTGCGTCGTGGCAATTTTTCGGCGATTACCTTCATTGAGTAGAACGTTCGTGTACTTCCAGCTCTGGTTAGCCTCGCGCATGTCCTGGATGACCTTTGTTAGAGGCTCTTCAACGAAGCACTGAGTAAAGCCTTCAATGGCGTCGAGGTTACGGGCATAAACCAAAGCAAACTCCATGTTTTTCTTAAGACGCTTGTCCTCACCACCACCGGATGCGCCCGCCGCCACTTTTGCTTTAATAGTTACAATGTTTATGTAGTTTTCTTCTCCAAAAATTTCGTCCATTACCTTGCGTATGTTTGGCAGTTCTGTATCACCAATCTGGCAAACAAGAAGGCCATCTTCCCGCAGCAAATTTCTCGCCAGGTACAACCTCGGATACATCATATTGACCCACTTGGAATGGAAACGCCCATCCGCCTCCGTGTTAGTGCTGAACTTCTTGCCCTGCGCGTCTACCTGACCGGTGTATTCGAGATAGGTCTGTAAGGATTCTGTGTAGTCGTCGGGATAGATGAAATCATTGCCAGTGTTATAGGGCGGGTCGATGTAAATCATGCTGACTTTACCCAGATATGACTTCTGAAGGAGCTTGAGCACCTCAAGATTGTCCCCCTCGATAATGAGGTTTTTCGTGGTATCAAAGTTGACGCTTTCTTCCGGGCATGGGCGCAGGGTTCCAAGACTGGGAGATTGAATCGCTTTGAAGCAATCGGCCTTGCCGGGCCAGTTCATGCCGTAGCGCTCCTTGCCCACATCCACCGTTTCGCCAAGGGCGAGTTTCAGGCGTTCAAGGTCAATCTTTCTCCCCTCGGTCTGGATTTCGGGAAAAAGCCGTAAGAGTTCCTGCTTTTTGTCTTCGGCGATACCGTGAGAACGAAGGTCAACCTTATCTATTTCCATCATAGCTCTCCTGTGTTCATCCACTCATGATGCTCTAAACCATTTTGGCGGGGCAAACCAATTCTCAAATCAGCTTGTCGCCTTCTTCTCGAAAGTCATTTCGGTCATGAGGCCCCTTAAGGTAGGGCCATCAATGAATCGGGTTGAACCGTTCTCTTTTTCTCTACAATTGATTGCTTGAATAGATTCATAAGTCTGCCCTTCTCATGTTCTCTCTTTTCTTTAATCGGGCAAAGCTGATACCGCAGATGAAATAGGAAGAGAAAGGGATTACTTATCCCTCCCCCTATGCGAATTTCATGTTTTTCGATAGGCGACTCAATATGCTGATGTGCATGAGGATGACAGATCAACCCATCGATCACAACCTCCATATCCCTATCATTGATCTTTTGGAGAGCATCCTTGCGCTTCTTGTGTTTATTTAAGATCGACTGCTCTGGAAACACAAAATAATTTGAATCAACATCATGCGTCCACATCAAATGGATTTGTCGATTGTCGGGCGAGAACAAAAAACGTATGTTGTGATTGTTTATCACTACAACGATACATAATAAATTATATGGTTGACATCAATGCCTGACTATGCTACATGTTTTAGAAAAACATGGGAGGTGTCAGGCCATGGTTCCAGAAAGCCGAGTGCAGGACGGGAGTTTTCCCATACCCAAGTTGTTGATCGGAAAAAAGGACATCAGCCAGTTTATTGAGGAGTTCAGAGGCTTTCATGCCCAGTTTGCCGATTGCTTTTCCCGAGAGGAGCCTCGGGAGAATTTCTTTCAATACATGGCGGGCCAGATGAGCCAGTTGGAAAGAAAGTCCATCGAACCCATTGCCATCAATGTGAAGGATGCCAAGGTGCGGGCGATGCAGCATTTTGTCAGCGATGTCATCTGGGACGATGATCGAATCCTTTCCCGCTACCACGACATGGTGCTGGAAGACCTGGGTGATGCCGATGGCGTCCTGATTTTTGACGAATCGGGGTTTGTCAAGAAGGGGAAGGATTCGGTCGGTGTTGAACGTCAGTACTGCGGAGGAATCGGCAAGGTTGAGAACTGCCAGGTGGGCGTCTTTGCCGCCTATGCCTCCCGTCATGGCTACTGTTTTCTGGAGAACCGGTTGTTCCTTCCGGAGAAGTGGTTTGGCGCGGAATATGCGACGCGCAGGCATAAATGTAAGCTTCCCACAAAGATCGTCTTCAGGACCAAACCGCAGCTTGGGGCGGAGATGTTCGAGGAAATCGTTCGTAAGAATGTCATTCCCTTTAGGTATGTCGTAGCGGATACGATTTATGGCAGCAGCCCGGAATTTATAGACGCGGTGGAGAAAACGGCTGGGGTGACGTATCTTGTTTCTCTGCCGCTGGATACCCTCTGCTGGACTCAGGAGCCGGCCATCATGGAGAAGACCTATCGCTACGGGGGAGAAGAACGAAAGAAGCGGGTTCTTGCTGCAGCAACGCTCAAGCCGATCACGTTTGAGAAGCTGGCCAAGGGCACGAACGACTATTTCTGGTATCGCCGCAAGGTCTCCGAGGGAACGAAGGGTCCCGTGACCTATGAGTTTATGAAGAAACGGGTGGTTCTGTCCAAAGACGGTATGCCGGACAAAAGGGTCTGGCTGCTTGTTCGCCGTACCATCGGAAAGGATCCCCAATACGCGTTCTTCATCTCTAATGCCGGGCGATCCACCCGACTGAAGACCCTTGTCTGGCTCTCGGGGATTCGCTGGGCTATCGAACAATGCTTCGAGGAGGCCAAATCCGATCTGGGGATGGACCATTACGAGGTGAGAAAATTTCCGGGGTGGCGACACCATATGATCACCTGTATGCTGGCTCACTTCTTCCTCTGGCACATGAGAATCAGATTGGGGGAAAAAAGCACCAGCTATTACGCTATCGCAGCTTAAATTGCTCATAAGCGCCGTGTTGCCCATGAAAGTATTCGATGTTCTCGATCTCATTGAACTTGTCTCATGGATACAGATAAAGAACCATCGAGCTTATCTCTCACACCGGAAACGTAAACTGGCCATTGCCGAGAGGACATCATATGTATCGTTGTAGGGTTAATCCGTCTGGATATTTTTTCTTCCCAGAGGAATACCGAGGCGTGCCCACCTTGGGTGTAGCTTCTGATCCTTATATTTTCCAAGGTCTGTTTAAGATCGCCGATCCTGATTTTTAGCCCCGTGTATGCCTCCCTTATCTTTGGAGTGCCCGGATACACGAGAACTGGAGCAACGGTACTTCCAGGAGGATTTTGCTCAATTGCCAGGGAAAGATAGGATAGAAACAAAGAAAGTCCTCCTCTACAATTAAGGCATGGGTAGGCGATAGCTAATTCTTGCTGGTCGATAATTTGATCGGCAAATTCCAATAGGAGTTTGTCGGCGCAGGAGAAAGCAAGCGATCGATGTTTTTCCGGCGAAAGTGTCACGTTTAAAAGTTCCATCAGGAAAGTCCTATTGTAAATTAATCGATGCGAACACGAATTTTCGTCACTCATGAAAGATGGGGACGTAGGTTCAAATGCAACTTCATCCCATCCCACCGAAACAATTAAGACTTCATTTCCCTCCACCTTTCACATATCAACATCCCGCATCCTCCTATGTCCAGTCTTGCTCGCCACGCTGTCGCGCTGGCGCAGCGGGCGGGACTACGGAGGACAGGTAGCGCAGAGCGTTAAGATATTACCGTAAATCGTAAGGCGCCTGCCTACGCCAAGGCTTCGGCAGGCAGGCAAGGCGTTAGTCGTAACACCTAACTTTTCCTCTTCGTTTTTGTGATGTAAGGAGCTTTAGCTTCCTCAACAAGGAATCCAATTGGGCGCTTCTTTGTCTCTGGAGGCTTCATTAGTTCGCGTATAGCATCAAAAACTACTTTGAATTGAGTATCGTATTTCTTTTCGAGTGAATCGAGTTTTCGGGCCAAATCAGCATGAGAAGCGAGTATCCTTCGCAGGCGAACGAAGGCCCGCATGATCTCAATATTGACCTGTATAGCCCTTTTACTCCGGAGGACGCTGGAGAGCATTGCCACCCCCTGTTCAGTGAAGGCATAAGGAGGATACCTGCGTCCTCCCCACTGACTTGAGGTGCCAAAATGGAACCTCAAGTTTTCAGACTCCTCCTCGTTAAGTTGGATCATAAAGTCGTCTGGAAAACGCGGTAGGTTTCTCTTTACTGCTCGGATCAGTTGCTTCGTTTCAACGCCGTAAAGTGCGGCTAAGTCAGCGTCAAGAATAACCTTATGACCACGAATTAAAAGTATCAACCCTTCAATGCGCTCAATAGGAATCAAGGATTTGTCTTTTGACATTTTATCATTCATTAACTCTCCTCACCTTTCAATTGTTCCGGTGTCCGCTCCTGAAGCCAAAGCTTACAAATATTTTTCCAACCGATTTTTCGCCACTTTTTGTAATAAACAAATCCGGGGGGACGTTGTTGAAATCGTTCACTTCTCTTTTCCTTTCAGAAATCTCATCCACCCTCACCCTTCAATTGCTACCAACATCCCGCATCCTCCTATGTCCAGTCTTGCTCGCCACGCTGTCGCGCTGGCGCAGCGGGCGGGACTACGGAGGACAGGTAGCGCGTAGCGTTAAGATATTACCGTAAATCGTAAGGCGCCTGCCTACGCCAACCTCCTAGGCCACCCTCCTTCGCCAAGGCTACGGAGGTCAAGAGGCTACGGCAGGCAGGCAGGGCTTAAATCCTTTATCGCAAAGCCTAACCATGCCTTTATGGCTGTTATCATTTCTGCTCCAAATATTTCCTTGGAGCCAAAATCTCCAGATGAAATGGGAGGCCCTTCATATCAAGAAGATCCCTATCCCCAGTGATCAATATGGTTGCTTTTGATTCCAGACAACATTCAAGGAGCATGTTGTCTGCCGGATCTCTGCAGATCGATATCTTCGTTTGAGGATGAACAATGATTGTTCTTGTCACGAAGGAAGCTAAACCCGAAATTAATGCTGTTAGTTGAGGCTGGGTGAGTTTTTTCTGCGCTTCGAGGATTAAAGGAACTTCACGATATTCTTTCAGAATGGATGGGGAAACATATATTTCCGTTTCTGCAAAGGCCTTTTTTATAGCCTTCTCTGGGATTCCTCCAAAGATAAAAGCAGAGACAAGCACTCCTGTATCGATAACTACTTTATCTCTTTCCTTCGTAGGCTTTTCTCCTTACTGACGTAACGGCATTATTAAGATCCTTCATCGTTAATTTTGTTCCCTTAAATGCTTCCCTGGCAATTTTAAGGGCGGCATCGAGCCTATCCTCGGGAGAAAGTACAGAAAGGATATAATCCTCAGGGTCAATGGCCTTTCTTGCCGGCTTCATCTTTATCACCTCTTTTCAATTTTTCATATCATACACTAAAAGGCCTTGGAGTTCCATAGCATCCGGGGGACGTTGTTGAAAACGTTCACTTATTTTTCCCTTTCAGAAATCTCATCCAGTCCTTTCTCATCCCAAGGCGTTAGTCGTAAGGTTCTCATCCTTCAGTCTCCTTGGCAATATCGTGAGAACGAAGGTCGAGTTTTTCGGGTTCATCCATAAGGACTCTTCTTGGGTGCTATTACGCATCGAGCGTCGATAGCCAGCGCCCTGCGGCTACGACTGAGATACCCTTAATACTTTCCTCCTGCCTTAAGTTCTGCACGAGTTGAAAGGCGGCGGCATCACGAATTCTTCCATTAAAGTACAAAAGGCCGGGAGTGGGCTTATTCTCCGTCAGTTTAACTTCGATAAGCGTAGTAATCCGGTTCTCCTTGCGAAGGGCGAAATCGACTTCCCGACCATCCCTGGTTCTCACATAGCAGAGCGAAATATCCTCCCCAGCCGTATCCTGAAGATACTGCGCGTGTTTCAGCAGACAAACGGCGCAGGTATTTTCCAGCTTCAATCCTTCGTCGCCCTTCACATAGCCGCTGTCAAAGAAGTAAGCTTTAGGTTCTTTCAATATTGCCCGGGCAATGTTGGCGTGAAAAGGTCGCACCAGAAAGATGATGCATAGGCTCTCCAGAATATCCACGTATTTCCGTACTGTGTTAGGTGCGATCTGGAGGTCTCCGGCAATGGAGGTGTAGGAAAGGGGGGACCCAACGCGTTCCCGCAACATTTCGACGAGAAGACGGATGGCCTTGATCTCGTGAATTCTGCTGAATTCCAAGATGTCCTCTCGTATCAGGTCCGTATAATACTGGTTGCGCCAGCGCGCCGCTTCTGAATCAGACCCTGAAAGGAATGGGTCAGGAAAACCGCCAAGACGGTTCAATAGACTCAGGGCTTCCCGAGGGGAAACAGAATTCCTGACTTCCCTGACGGATAGGGGATGTAGACGGTATGGGAAATAGCGGCCAGCGAGAGATTCGCCGGTCTGTCGGAAGGTATCGAGCCTTGCGCTACCTGTGATCAGGATCGACTGCCCCGCTGGTCGGGTGTCGTAGATTCCCTTAACGAACCTTTTCCAGTCCTTCATCTTGTGGATTTCATCAAGAATAAGCAAATCCGCATCGAGGGACCACGTCTGATTGTGGATGATTCGGGCATCATCGTAATGATCGTAATTCAGGTACTGGGCATTCCGAAATTCTTTCATCAATTCCTTGGCCAGATAGGTCTTACCGACCTGCCGCGGCCCGGTTAATATAACCATCTTTTTGGAGAGATCCCTCTTGATGGGATTATAAAGGTAGCGATCCATTATGGCTTTGTATCAAGAATTTGCACAAAAGTCAAGGCAATAATGCAAAATTATGCTTTTTGGGATGATAATCTCCAACGTTGACTACCACTACAACGAAACATATTATGTTACCCCCATCGCGGCCAGCTTACGTTTTCGGTGGGAGAGATAAGCCTGATGATTTTTAAGTTGGGTCCGTTCAACAAGCCTAATGAGATCTATTATATCGAAGACCTTCATGGGTAATACGGCGTTGATGAGCAATTTAAGCTGCGATAGCGTAATAGCTGGCGCTTTTTTCCCCCAATCTGATTCTCATGTGCCAGAGAAAGAAGTGGGCCAACATGCAGGTGATCATATGGTGGCGCCACCCCGGATATTTTCTCACCTCGTAATGGTCCATTCCCAAATCCGTTTTTGCCTCCTCGAAGCACTGTTCAATAGCCCAGCGCATTCCGGAAAGCCAGACAAAGGTCTTGAGTCGTGTGGATCGGCCTGCGTTCGAAATGAAGTAGGAGTAGGTAGTGATTTTTCCACCTATGGGCCTGCGAACAATCAGCCAGACGGTCCGATCTGGCTTTCCATCCTTGGCCAGAACCACTCGCTTCTTCATAAACTCATAGGCGATAGGACCTTTCGTTCCCTCAGAGACCGTGCGACGATACCAAAAGTAATCGTTCGTTGCCTTGGCCAGTTTCTCAAAGGTGATCGGTTTATTTTCCGCTTCCACAACAATCCGTCTCTTTCTTTCTTCTCCTGCGTAACGATAGGTCTTTTCCATCATCGCCGGTCCCTGGACCCAGCAGAGCGTATCGCGTGGCAAAGAAACCATATAGACCACCCCCGGAATCTTTTCCACCGCTTCCATAAATTCCGGGCTGCCTCCATAAATCGTATCCGCGACAAGATACCGGAAGGGAATGACATCTTCCCGAACGATTTCCTCCAACATCGTCGCTGCCAGTTGAGGTTTTGTCCTGAAAGACAGATCCTTGGGAAACTTGCATTTTCTCCTGCGATCCGTGTAATCATCCCCAAACCACTTCTCCGGGATAAACAAACGATTATCCAGAACACAGTAGCCGTGGCGGGAAGCATAGGCAGCAAAGACACCAACCTGGCAGTTCTCGACTTTGCCGACATTCCCACAGTATTGTCGGGCAACGCCGGCAGAATCGTTGCCTTTCTTCACAAATCCCGATTCGTCAAAAATAAGAACACCCTCGGCATCTCCCAGGTCTTCAGAGACCATTCTGTGATATCGGGAAATAATCCGGGCCTCGTCCCAAACAACATTGCTGACGAAGTGCTGCATCGAACGTACCGTAGCGTGCTCAACATTCAAAGCGATCGGCTCGATGGACTTCCTCTCCAACTGGCTCATCTGGCCTGTCATGTACTGAGCAAAGCGCTCCCGTGGCTCCTCTCGGGAAAAACAATCGGCAAACTGGACATGAAAACCTCGAAACTCCTCAATAAACTGTGTAATGTCCTCTTTGCCAATAAACAACTTGGGGATAGGAAAGATCCCATCCTGGACGCGGTTTTCTGGTACCATGGCCTGATACCTCCTTGTGGTTTTCCAACACATGTATCATAGTCAGGCCATAATGTCAAGCTATAATTTAACTAAATCTCGTTGTAGGGCTACCCATATTTACGATAAAGCCGCCATTATTATACCAGCCCCCACCGCAGAGTGAAGAGTGTTTCCTGTTCCGTTTTCTGCTCCAGACGTCTACTGACCTCATCCAGAAGTGCATCTTTCTGTCGGTCGATTTCCCGACTCGCCTGGTCGTAACTGTGCCAGGCTTCGTCGCGTTTTGTTTCAAGTTTTCGCAATTCCTTTTGGCGTTCCAGCTTTTCCGGCAGGTTAGGCGCCAGACGTGCGGCCTTTTTGGTCTCCTTGATTTCCTGATCCAGATCTTCCAGTTCTGCCTTAAGGCCAGCTCGCCGATCTTCGGCCCAACGGTCGAGCTTGTCCATCTCTGCATCAAACCAGTGGCCATTTTTAGCGGCAAGAGCGTCGAGCAACTCCTGTCTGCGTAGAGCTGTGGTTTCTTCAAGAGCACTCATGATCGTTTCGGGTACATCAGTGCCACTCTGTTCCTTGCCGGAAATCCGGGGGGATGTTGTTGAAATAGTTCACTTCTCTTTTCCCTTCAGAAATCTCATCCACCCTTACCTTTCAATTGTTCAGAAGCCTGCTTCATTAAAAATGTGACTGGTGATTCGTGTCCGTAAATCATTAAAGGCCCAAAAACCCTCTTTTTTCTTAAGATACCATTAAAGCCCGGTTAGTTCGGCGGAATCGGTGTATGGAATAATTGCTCCAATGGGCTGTCTCTTCCAGATTTTTTCTTTATGGGCCGCATCATATGCCATTCGCTCTTCAGGAAATTCCATCGCAATCCGGGTGCATACATACTGTTCTATCGGAACAATTATTTTGACACCACGGAAAGTCATTCGCTTTTTGGCTCTCCTCAACACCATTTTCCCATGCCCACCCGGGCAATCCATTCCTGCTTCTTTCATTTTATTCCCTCTCATCCGAGGACAACTTTTCCACCCCCACCCTCCCCCATCGAAGGGGGAGGGGATTAATGGGGAAATTTCAAATATCTGTAATTAGTGTTATTTTTTAGACCTAATTGGGTTGGATGTCAATTATAAAAACCAGGGATTGCGGATTGGGTGGAATTATTTCCGGAATAGAGCAAAGAATAATGTGATGAGAAGGCTGATCAGGATGGAAGTGGCGAGAGGAAAATAGAAGGTAAACTTCTCCTTTTTAATGACGATATCTCCGGGAAGCTTTCCGATCCAGGGGATTTTATCGCCCATCATCAGAAGCAGACCCATCAAAATAATAAAGACGCCCAGAAGGATGAGTAATTTGCCTAACGCGCCCAATCCGAACATTTTGCCCCCTGCTTAAAGTTCAAATGCCAAAAACCAAATCTGATTCTGGAATTATGGAATGCTGAAATGATGGAATTGAATGGACATAAGCATTGGAAAATCTCCCCCGCCCCCTCTTTGCCAAAGAGGGGTAACTCCCCCATTAATCCATTAATCCGTTTCTCCTTTTCGCATTTGAACTTTGTCATTTGACATTTTGTTTTCTTTCATAAACCTTTCTTTCTCGCTGTAGATGCAGCCGCAGTATTGCTGGCGGTATAACCCAAAACTTTTTGAGACCTCCAACCCTTTCCTCCAGCCCTGCCTGAAATCCTCGTAATAAAATGGGATCCCCACCTCTTTCCCCACCCGTTCTCCAGTCTCTCTAATCTGGTTGTGGTCCTGATGTGTGCTCTGAAGAAGAGTGGTTGAAAATTGATCAAAATTTCTCTCCTTGGCCTCCTGGGCCGTAGATTCAATCCGAAGGGAATAGCAATATTGGCATCTTTCCTTTCCGCGATGGGATACATTTCTTAAAAACTCTTCAAGCAGATATTCGTCCCGATAGATCACGTTCAACCCAACCCTCTCCGAATACTGTTTCAACGAGTCCAGTCTTTTCTGATATTCCTGATAAGGATGAATGTTGGGATTAAAGAAATAGCCAACGACTTCATTCCCTGCTTCTCTTATTTTTTCAATGGGAGAAATAGCGCAATTGGCACAGCAGATGTGAACGAGGATTTTCATTCTGATGGATAAACAAGTATTATCCTCCCCCTCGACGGGGGAGGATTGAGGTGGGGGTGAACATGGTAAATCCCCCCTCACCCTCGCCCTCTCCCCTGCCTTCGCCGAAACGCTTCGTGCAGGCAGGCGCAAGGGGAGAGGGGAATAAATGGATTATTCTCAAAATAAACCCTATTTAAGTTAGTAGCTGCCATTTGTCTCATTCGTATTAAAACGTATTCCATCAACTCGCCGCCAACTTCTCCTCCTCAGGCTCTTTCCTTCTGGGAATCCCCAATTCTTTCTCAACCTGCAGGATTCTCTCCGTGGTCTTGATGACCGTATCCGGATTGAGGGAGATGCTGTCGATGCCGCACCGGACTAAAAACTCTGCAAACTCCGGATAATCGCTCGGAGCCTGCCCGCAGATGCCGATCTTCTTGCCGTTCTTCTTCACCTTTTCGATCACCCACTGGACCATCTTCTTGACAGCAGGATTTCTCTCGTCAAAGATGCGGGCGACCTTCTCCGAATCGCGATCCAGCCCCAGAATGAGCTGGGTGAGATCGTTCGACCCGATCGAAAATCCGTCAAAAATCTCGCTGAATTCTTCCGCCAGGATCACATTGCTGGGGATTTCACACATCATATAGATCTCGAGGTCATTGCGTCCCTGGATTAAACCATATTTCCTCATCTCCGCGATGACCAGCCTTCCCTCTTCTACGGTCCGGCAGAACGGAATCATCAACTTCACATTGGTCAGACCCATCTCATCCCGGACCTTCTTCATCGCCAGACATTCGAGGCTAAACCCCTCCTGATAATCCTCATCGTAATACCGTGAGGCCCCCCGGTAACCGATCATGGGATTGTCTTCCACAGGCTCGAACCGGCTTCCTCCGATGAGATTGGCGTACTCGTTCGTCTTGAAATCGCTCATCCGGACGATCACATCCCTGGGATAGAAGGCCGCAGCAATTTTGGCCACTCCCTGTGCCAGCCGGTCAATGAAAAAAATCTTCTTGTCCTCGTAACCCACGGTCAACTGTTCGATCTCCCTTCTGACATGATCATCGTTCAATGAATCGAACCGGACGAGGGCCATGGGATGGATTCGGATCACATTGTTGATGATGAATTCCAGTCGCGCCAGACCGACCCCATCATTGGGGATAAAGGAGAGATGGAAGGCATTATCCGGATCTCCTACATTCATCATAATCCTGGTGTGGGGCTTCTCCAGATGTTCCATGTCGAAGCGCTTCACTTCATAGCCAAGGATCCCCTCAAAGATCAAGCCGGTCTCCCCTTCGGAACAGCAGACGGTGGCGCTCCGGTAATCTCCAAGAACCTCACTGCCGTTTACAGTCCCCACCACACAGGGAATGCCAATCTCCCGGCTGATGATGGCCGCATGGCAGGTCCGGCCTCCCCGATCGGTGACAATGCCCGCAGCGATCTTCATAATGGGTTCCCAGTCCGGATCGGTCATCTGGGTCACCAGCACCTCGCCCTTTTTAAACTGATCGATCTCCTTTACACTGGAAAGGACATGGACGGGTCCTGCGCCGATCTTCTCTCCCACGCTTCTCCCCTGAGCCAGGATCCTCCCCTTCTCTTTCAATACATAGGTCTCCAGGACATTCATGTTGCGTTGGGATTTGACCGTCTCAGGCCTCGCCTGAAGGACAAAGAGCTGTTGCGTGATGCCGTCCTTTGCCCATTCGATATCCATGGGCATGTAGTTCCCCGCCCTCTTTGAATAATGTTCTTCGATGATCACGCCCCATTGGGCAAGCCGGATGATCTCTTCTTCACTGAGAATAAAATTTGACCTCTCCTGCAACGAGACCGGGATATTCTTTGTCGAACCCTCTCCTTCCATGGCATAAACCATCTTGATCTCCTTGGTTCCGAGGGTCTTCTGAATAATAGGCTTGTAATTCTGGGAGAGGCGGGGTTTGAAGACATAGAACTCATCGGGATTGATCACTCCCTGAACAATATTCTCCCCCAGTCCATAGGAGCCGGTGATATAGACCACATGGGGAAATCCAGATTCGGTATCCATTGTAAACATCACCCCGGAGCAGGCTTTGTCGGATCGCACCATCTGCTGTATCCCGATGGAGAGGGCAACCTGAAAATGGTCAAATCCTCTGTGGGTTCTGTACGAGATGGCCCGGTTGGTAAAGAGGGAGGCGAAACACCGTTTACAGGCCTGAATCAGGGCGTATTCCCCGCGAATATTGAGATAAGTCTCCTGCTGGCCTGCGAAACTCGATGTGGGTAAATCCTCGGCTGTGGCGCTGCTCCGGACCGCCACATCCGTATCCTCTCCATACTCTTTGCATAACTTCCGGTAGGCCTTGATGATCTCTTCGACAACCCCTCTTGGAAACTCGAGGCTATAGATGAGTCTCCGGACCCGGCTTCCCCTCTCGGAAAGATTCTCCATATCATCCACATCAAGATCGGCAAGAATGTCCCGGATATTCTCCCTCACACCGGGTTTCTTCATGATATATTGCCATTCCTGCACCGTTCCTTCGTCTAAAAAATCGTGGTAGGCATTGACCGTCACCGCAAACCCGTTGGGGATGCTTACACCAAGTCCGGTCAGCTCCCGTCGCATCTCGCCCAGTGAGGCATTCTTCCCGCCCACGAGCGGAAGATCACTCAGCCCGATTTCATCAAACCAGAGAACATAGGGTTTATTTCCCATATTCAGCTCCTTCAAGTTCGTATTAAACATAAATCTATCCAAACCCCCTTCCCTTGTCAAGGCGATAAGAATTTCCAAAAATAGATATTCGAAAGATCAAACCTAATAACTTCCCCTCCCTTGGCGGGAGGGGATGGAGGGGAGGGGGTACCCAATTGGCGTTATGACGCCCTCACCCCAGCCCTCTCCCGTCAAGGGAGAGGGGAGAAGAGGTCAATATCAATGTCTATTATTGAGGGAATCCAAGTCTTGAATGAGTAAGCGGAAAAGGTCAGATTGATTTTTCAGTTAAATAAAATTAATATAGATGTCGATAAGCTAAAAAGGGAGGGCGCAAAAATCATGAAATATGTTTATCTCTTTGAAGAGGCCGAAGGCCTCAATAAAAAACTCTTCGGAGGAAAAGGGGCCGGGCTGGCTGAAATGACCCGCATGGGCCTTCCGGTTCCTCCCGGGTTCATCGTCACCACCGAAGCCTGTATCCGGTTCTACGGGGACAAAAAGAGGCTCCCAAAAGGTCTCATGGAGGAAGTTCAAAAAAATCTGCAAAAGGTTGAAGAAAAAACGGGAAAGGTCTTCGGAAGTTCTCAGAATCCCCTCTTCTTCTCCGTCCGGTCGGGCGCCGCCCTTTCCATGCCCGGAATGATGGACACCATTCTCAATCTCGGGTTAAACGACGAAACCATCGAAGGGCTCATCCAGATCACCGCCGACGGAAGATTTGCCTACGATGCCTACCGGAGATTCATTCAACTCTTCGGAAAGATTGCCCTGGGCGTGGACGAAAAGGAATTCGATCACATCCTGAACAGGACAAAAGAGAAGGCCAGGGCGGTCTATGACACTGATCTCGATGCAGATCATCTTAAAGACATCTGTGAACAATACCTGACCCTGATCAGGAAAGAGACAGGTTCTCCTTTTCCAGAAGATCCGATGGTTCAATTGAAATTGGCCATTGAGGCGGTCTTCCGGTCCTGGATGGGAAAAAGAGCTATCGATTACCGGAGGGAATTCAATGTCACCCCGGAAATGGCCAACGGAACAGCGGTCAATATCTGCGCCATGGTCTTCGGAAATATGGGCTTCGACTCTGCCACGGGTGTGGCCTTCACAAGAGATCCCGGAACCGGTGAAAACATCTTCTATGGCGAATATCTCGTCAATGCGCAGGGCGAGGATGTGGTGGCCGGCATCAGGACGCCAAAGCCCATTCATGAGATGAAGAAGGAGATGCCCAGGATTTACCGGGAGCTGGAGCGGGTAAGAAAGACCCTCGAAGAACATTTTCATGAGGTTCAGGATTTCGAATTCACTGTGGAGAAAGGAACGCTCTATATCCTTCAGACCCGCAACGGAAAGATGAATGCACAGGCCATCGTCCGGACTTCTAAAGAAATGGTGGCTGAAAAAATGATTAACAAGGAGAAGGCGGTTCTGAGATTGAAACCCTTTGAGCTGGAACAACTCCTCCACAAACGGATCGATCCGGGTTTTAAGGGGAAGCCAATCGCCTCCGGACTCCCGGCCTCTCCGGGAGCCTCATCCGGCAAAGCCATCTTCGATGCTGATGAGGCTGAAAGAGTGGGAAAACTCGGTCATAAGGTCATTCTTGTCCGGGAAGAAACGAAACCTGAGGATATTCATGGCTTCTTCGCCTCTCAGGGAATCCTGACCAGCCGGGGCGGAAAGACCTCCCATGCCGCGGTCGTGGCCAGGGGAATGGGAAAGCCCTGCGTCTCAGGATGCGAATCACTCCACATCGATTCCAAAACAAGAGAAGCCACGGTGGGAAATGTCCGCATCAAAGAAGGGGATTTTATCACGATCGATGGCTCCAGGGGCGAGGTCTATCTGGGAGAAGTTCCCACCGTTGATCCGGAGGTCAGCAAGGACCTTCTCACAATTCTAAGCTGGGCGGATGAGGTCAGGACGATAGGGGTCCGGGCCAACGCCGATACGCCCGAATCAGCCGCAAAGGCGAGACAAATGGGCGCCGAGGGAATCGGTCTCTGCCGGACGGAGAGGATGTTCAATGCGGTTGACCGGCTTCCCATTGTTCGGGAGATGATCCTGGCCGGTTCAAAGGAGAAAAGAGCGGAGGCCATTGCCAAACTCCTCCCATCACAAAAGAGCGATTTTAAAGAAATCTTCAGGGCCATGAAGGGATTCCCTGTGACGATTCGACTCCTCGACCCGCCCCTCCACGAATTTCTTCCCTCAGCGGAAGAGTTGGGCTCGGATTTGAGGAATTTGAAAAGCCTTGAGTCAGCCCTCTACTCGATGGAGAATATTGCCGATACGATGAAATATCTCGATACCAGTTTCAGGGAATCTGTAAAAATTCTTGAGCATGTGGCCGCCGATATCGCCGAGATCAAGGAGAAGAAGCTCGACAAGAAACTGATCCGCAAACAGCAGGAGACCCTCAAAAAGGTTAAGGAAATGATGGAGGTCAATCCCATGCTCGGCCACCGGGGTGTGCGACTGGGCATCACCTATCCTGAGATCTACAAGATGCAGATTCAGGCCGTCATGGAAGCCGCCGCCGAGTTGACAAAAGAGGGAGTCGATATCCAGCCCGAGGTCATGGTCCCCCAGGTCTGCACAGCCCAGGAGTTGAAATGGGTCTATGAGTTGGTAAGAAAGGTTCAGCGGGAAGTGGAAAAACAGTACAGGGTGAAGATCAAGTTCAAATTCGGGACGATGATCGAGGTCGTCAGGGCCTGCATGAGGGCAGGAAGGCTTGCGGAGGTTGCAGACTTCTTCTCCTTTGGAACGAACGATCTTACCCAGGCGACCTTCTCCTTCTCAAGAGAGGATGCGGAAAACAAATTCCTTCCTCTCTACAATCAGCGAAAGATCCTCCAGGACAACCCCTTTGAGGTGCTGGATGTGAAAGGGGTGGGGAGATTGATGATCATCACCGTCGAATGGGGAAGAAGGACGAAGCCTGACCTCAAGATCGGGATCTGCGGGGAACATGGCGGCCATCCCGAGTCGGTTGAATTTTGCCACAACATCGGGCTCTCCTATGTGAGCTGTTCCGTGCCGAGGCTTCCGATTGCGAGGCTTGCCGCCGCTCATGCAAAACTGAAAGAAAATGAGAGGAAGCCTTCACAAAAATTCGACCCCGACCACCCCAGCGTCTTCTTCTAAATGAATCAAATGGGAAATGGGATGATTCACTTCCCATTTCCTATTTTTTAAATAATTTAACTACCCCACTTTTCTATGCTACCTTCGACCCCTTCAGTAATTGATCAACGAAATGGTGGAGGTTGATTGTTAGAGCCCCGGATTTTACAAGGCTGCTTTCTTGCTCTGATTCAAACGTGTAAACCTGCTTCCCTGCACTCATTAGGTCTTGGCAGAGTTGCTCCGTCTTGCCTCCAGGAGCAGCATAAGGAACAAAAAACTGTTCCGCCAGAGTAAAACGAATCTGGTTCTTTTTTCAGCAAGAAGCGTCGAAATTCTTCTATGTTTTGTGGCAAACGGCGACAGAATGAGAAACCTTCCTTCGGCACAAGCTTTTCGCCATGCCGTAGGCATACGCATGTTGGTGATGCTTCGGGCAGGGCACATGACAATGTGTTGTTTGCCGCGCAGTAAGAAGTCCAGACATTCCTTCTCCATGGGAGAGTGAAATCCTCCGATTACCTCGTTCTGATCTTTTACTAACAGATTGATTTTATAGCGCTATTTCCTTCTAAAAATTCTTCTCGACTTTTAGTCACTGATCTGACATATTGATTTTGGGTTTAAAGGTCCCGCCCTGATGATAAGAGCCCAAGGGGCTCTCCCGAAAGGGTAGTCAGGGCGGTCGCATTTTTATCTGATTCAAGAATTAAATTTAAATCGATAGACATTATAGTATTCATAGAGGTATTTCTCTTCCTCATTAATTTCAGTTGGTTCTACACCCATTTCGTGAATCTCCTCCTAAATTCACACGATTTGTGACCTGCCTGGAATTTCTATGAACTTTTTTATTGAGAACGGTCGCAGCACACAATCATTTTTTACTCAGGTCTGTGAGAACGAGGACCTCTATTTCCGTAACCTGTTTTATGTCCTGGTCATTGGTAAGAAAAGTGTCGCAACCGGCGGAGATGGCAGTCGCTACCTGGAAGGCATCCGTAAGCGTCAAATTGTAGGAAGCCCTTAGCTGAGCAGCTTTTTGTGAAATGATATGATCTATCGTCATAAAAGTTGTGTTTCTTCCATCCACGATGAGGTCGGTGAAGTCTTTCTGAAGATTAATAAGCCCCCGTCGATAGGGGTGTATCAGGCATTCGGCAAGAGTAACGGGCGAGGTAACAGCCTTAATAAACCCTTTGTCGATATGTTGGAAAACAGGTTTGAGAATCTTCAGATATTTAGGATGTTTCTCAACATAATAGATTAATGGAGCTGTGTCGAGAAATATGTTGTTTACACCCTGAAGAGAGATACCTATCCCTTTTTTACTGCCAGTTTTTTTGACGTCTCTCATCCGATTCCTTTCTGTTCCTTGTTACCCATGACTGAGCATCTTCGCCAACGAGAGGGTAAGGTGCCTTTCCACAGATCTCGCTCCATTTTCTCCTATCCTTTGAAGCCGAACCAGCCACTCGGATTCTATTCAACAGATGGGTAATAAGGTCAAGATTCTCTTCAGGAGTAAGGCCCTTTGCCTTATTAATTAATTCCTTTAGAACACTGACGTCCATCGTATTCTTCCTCCTTTTTTGTTGTTCTTTTTAAAAGTATATTCTTTCTTGAGGCCATCGTCAATTCCCACGCTTGCTTTGTTTGTCGCAGAGTCAAATGCGTGAGTCTTCCTATTTTTATTTAGTCAGGTCAAGCGAACCCCACCGACTGAATTCACCCTCAAGAATCGTGATTCCGGTAAAAATTGGAGTCACCTGCTTCGTCCAGAAACATATAAAGATAACGGTGTAGCACATTGACCTCACTGCTGCTCAATCATTCGGATTTCTTCAAACTCCATCATCGTCCTCGGTGTCGCTTGCCCCCATGCGCTATTTGATGTCGTAGTTGATAATGAAATCCAGTTCCTCATCGGTAAAGCCATAATGTCCCGCGAGGACCCGGTCGATTTTGTTCTTCCGTCATTCCGGCGAAAGCCGGAATTTAGCTTTTCTTTTTAGCTTTTTAGTTGCTCAGACCATGGTGACGGTGTTTTCCAGGACTCCGATGCCGTTGACCTCGATCCGGACTTTGTCATCCGGCTGAAGTGTAAAATTGTCTTCCGGCACGATACCCGTGCCGGTCAGCAGGATTGCTCCGTGTGGAAAGATCTGGCTGCGGTAAAGGTAGCTGACCAGTTCTTCAAAACCTCGTTTGATCTGATTCACAGTGGTCTGTCCCTCGAAGATGATCCCACATCCACGATAGATTTGCAGCGTAATGGTCCAGGTCCGTGCCACCGTCTCGGTGGAGTCGACCAAAATGCACGGCCCGACCGCGCAGGAGCGATGATAGATTTTGGCTTGAGGCAGGTAAAGCAGATTTTCCCCCTCGATATCACGCGAACTCATGTCGTTGCCAATCGTGTAGCCAACGATGGCGCCATGGGAATTGATGACCAGAGCCAATTCCGGTTCGGGGACATTCCACTGTGAGTCCGTGCGGATGCCTACCGGTTGGCCAGGACCGACGACCTTTTCCGGGAGCGATTTAAAGAAGATTTCCGGTCTCTGGGCGCCGTAGACTCGGTCGTAGGCGTTTGCGTTGAAGTTGGATTCCTCCATCCGTGCCTTTTTGCTGCGCAGATAGGTGACACCCGCCGCCCAGACTTCCTGGCGCTCGACGGGGCTGAGCAATTGTATTTGATCAAGGGAAAAACGAGTCAGGCTTTCCCGGAAAAGGTTCTCGATCTGTTCGAGGGGATTCTCGGCTTCGAGAAGAAAGGTGAGAGTGTTCACCCCTGCGTCGGATAAATCCAGGACCTGGTTCTCCGCGCTGATCAACCCCATGCGTGTTTCTCGTTGTGAGGTGAGGAATCGGCAAAGTTTCATTTTATCATCCTTTTTAGATTTTGTAGTGTCAATCGCAATAAAATATTTTAAAAATAAATATACGTCGCTTACGAGCGATGAAGATTGATTATCAAAAAAACGCTGCTCGAGTCAATAGTATTTTGCGATTGCCAGACCATAACACTCATTATTCCAATTTCTTCTTCAAAATATTATTTCCTTATGATAGAAAGGAACCAAATTTATTTGGCCGGTTCGGAATAGAGTCCTCCCCATGAAGACAGAGCTGTATGTTTATACTGGAACGGGCAATTCATTATGGGTCGCACGCCAGTTGGCAGTGGAATTAAAAGAAGCCACTCTTGATTTTATGTCACTCTCATCAAACGATCTTGAAGTGGACGCGGATCGGGTGGGAATCATCTTCCCTGTCCACATCTGGGGGTTGCCTGCTCGTGTCATCCGGTTTATCAACCACCGTAAGATGAAACCCGGGACCTATTTTTTCGCCGTCGCCGTCAATGCCGGGCAACCGGCCGCCACACTCCTGCAGTTGCAAAAATTAATGTCAACCAGAAAATTATCGCTCTCTTTGGGTTATTCCATTGTCCTGCCCTCCAATTACATCCCATGGGGAGGCCCTGGACCGGTTGAGACTCAACAGCGCCTCTTCAGAAATGCACAGGAAAAGGTGAAAGCGATTGCCCATGCTGTCCTGGCGGGTGAGCGAAAAAAGGTGGACAGAGGGCCTCTATGGCAGAATATTCCATTCTCCTCGTTTTATAAGATGTCCTTTCGGCATGTTCCAAAAATGGACAAGAAATTCTGGGTCGATGATAAATGCAACGGCTGTGAAATCTGCTTTAAAGTTTGTCCTGCTGGAAATATCGAGATGAAAAATGAAAAACCCTCATGGCTTCACCGATGCGAACAATGTCTGGCCTGTATCCAGTGGTGCCCGCAAGAAGCCATCCAGTATGGCAAGAAAACCGTCAAATACCGGCGTTATCACCATCCCGAAGTCACTTTGCAAAATATGCTCGATCAAGCCAGCAGTTCTGGGGTCACGGATACTTCTTCCACGAGTTCATTCAAGGCTTTGGGTGAAAAAGGTTAGCCTATCTGAACGTTCTCTCTTTTTTAACTCAGCAGGCCAAAACAGCCAGATAATAGTCATATGGTCTTATCATCAATTGATAATCGACTATCTGACTAATGACTATACGACTAACCCGAAGGGTTGACTTTTTCCCCAAATGATTTAATCTGCATATAAGGATAGCTGATCAATCATTGGAGGAGATAAAGATGGAGTCAAGCGACGGGAGGATCAGGGTTTTAGTTTTTGCGAGCGGCGATGCGAAGGGGGGAGGTTTCGGTTTTCAAGAATTGGTCGAATTTTCCCGAACGAATCCGCCGGTCCTTAACGCTCAAATCGTCGGAGTCATTTCCAACCACCCAGATGGAGGCGTCCATAGAAGAGCGGACGCGCTTCATATCCCCTTTGAGTATTGGCCCGGACCCTTTGATGCCACAGGGTACCGAGTGTTCGTTGAAAAATATCGGGCTGACTATGTCATGTGCTCCGGGTGGTTAAAGTTTGTAAGAGGACTTGATCCTTCCAAAACAGTTAATATTCACCCGGGACCCCTGCCGCAGTTTGGCGGGCCAGGATTATACGGGCATTATGTGCACGAAGCGGTCATGTCCGCTTATCATCGGGGCGAAATAACCCAGACCGCCGTGACGATGCATTTTGTTGACGACATTGCTTTTGACCATGGCCCCGTTTTCTTCCAGATGCCCGTGCTGATCAGGCCTGACGATGATGCCGTGATACTGGCTAAAAGAGTTAACGAAAAAGAACGCGCCTGGCAAAGTCATATTTTAAATTTGGTCCTCCATCGGCATATTTACCTTAGCCATGGACAGGTCTTTTACAAAAGCGATACGCCTATGAGGCTTTTTTATTAATGCTGCATGACCGGAGGGCACCCACGGCGAATTACATCGGGAATATTCGTTTCATTCGTTTCCATTCGTGCCATTTGGATATATTTTTTATATAAGAAAGGATGAGAGGGATGCGCCATTTTTTCTTGCGCAGAGATGAGACATTGGAATACTGCTTCAATGTGGAAACTTCTGCGCCGTTGAATGCCAATGAGCTTTCGATTTTAAGGCAGGTCTTAGCCGACGGCTTTGTATCGGAAAGTATCTCCACGAAATCGACCCATCCTGACGGAAGCGAGATCGTGGAGCTCGGTCCTCGCATGAATTTTGCGACAGCCTATTCAACCAATATCGTCGCCATCTGTCAGGCCTGCGGGCTCGAAAAGGTGACTCGCATAGAGCGGTCCCGGCGATATCACCTTCCTGCCGGCGTGGATAAGGACCGCTTTATTCAAGGACATCACGACCGAATGACAGAATGTCTGTATGATCAACCTTTGCAGACTTTTGAAACTGGAATGCTGCCGGAACCTGTTTTTGAGATTCCTTTATTGGAAAAAGGCCCGGATGCTCTTCTCGAAATATCGGGGCTTGCGATGGATGAATGGGACAGAAATCTCTACTATGATTACTTTGTCAAGGAAGAGGGAAGAAATCCCACGATCGTTGAAATCAGGGATCTGGATAACGCCAACAGCGAACACTCGCGGCATGGCTATTTCAAAGGGAAACAGATGATCAACGGCGTGGCGATGCCGGAAACGATGATGGATATCGTCAAATCGACTTTAATAGCGAATCCATCCAACAGCATCATCGCATTCAAGGACAATTCGAGCGGGATCAAAGGATATGACTGCTGGACAATCGTCCCAGAACAACCCGGTAAACCATCCCCATTCCAGAAGCGGAGGGTCCAGTACCATATCATTTTTACTGCGGAGACGCACAATTTTCCGACCGGGATCGCTCCTTTCCCCGGCGCTGAAACAGGCACGGGCGGTCGGATTCGCGATGTCCAGGCCACAGGAAAAGGCGGCCTGGTCGTTGCCGGAACAGCGGGATATTGCGTTGCCAATCTGCTTATCGCTGGCTACGATCTGCTCTGGGAAGACAAGAGATCCGTGTATCTATCGAGTTTGGCTTCTCCTCTCACGATCGAAATTAGGGCAAGCGATGGAGCCAGCGATTACGGGAATAAGTTCGGCGAGCCGGTGATTCTCGGTTTTACCCGTTCATTTGACCAAAGGCTTCAAAACGGAGAACGTTGGGCCTGGATTAAACCGATAATGTTTACGGGCGGAATCGGACAGATCGATGCCAGGCATGTGGAAAAGGACGAAGCTCAAAGAAGAATGCTGATTGTTCAGGTCGGAGGCCCCGCTTATGGAATCGGGCTGAGCGGAGGGTCGGCTTCCAGTAAACTTCAGGGCGAAAATGTTGAAGAGCTCGATTTTAATGCGGTCCAGCGCGGCGATGCAGAGATGGAACAAAAGATGAACCGCGTCATCCGGTCCTGCATTGAAATGGGAGAAAAGAGCCCTATTATCAGCATCCATGATCAGGGAGCGGGCGGGCCTGCCAATGTCCTTAAGGAGCTGGTCGAAAAAGCCGGAGGCAAAATCGGATTGAGGCGCATCAAACTTGGCGATCCGACTTTATCCGTGCTCAAAATCTGGATCGCCGAATATCAAGAGCGATGCGGTTTCCTGATATCCCCCGAGAGAATTGAAGAATTCAAATCGATCTGCGAAAGGGAAAAAGTCAATTGTGAAATCCTCGGGAAAGTGACAGGAGAGGGCCGCTTCATTGTGCATGATGACAAGGATGATTCAACGCCTGTCAATCTCAATCTCGCAAAGGTTCTGGGCAATATGCCGCAGAAAACGTTCAGAGATGAGAGGATAGAGCATTCACTAAAACCTCTTGAATGGCCCAATGATTGGTCGGTGGAAGAAGCATTGTCTCATGTGCTTCGAAACCTGGCCGTCGGTTCAAAGAGATTTCTAACCAGCAAGGTGGATCGAAGCGTTACGGGGTTGATTGCGCGGCAACAATGTTGCGGACCGCTTCAATTAACGGTTGGGGATGTCGCGGTGATCGCCCAGAGCCATTTCGGATTAACAGGAGCAGCGACTTCGATTGGCGAGCAACCGATTAAAATGTTGGTCGACCCAAAGGCGGGAGCCCGGATGGCTGTTGGAGAGGCGCTGACCAACATCGTGTGGGCGCAGATCAGTCGCCTGGAAGATATAAAGTGTTCAGCCAATTGGATGTGGGCGCCCAAACTCCCCGGCGAAGGGGCGGCCCTTTACGATGCGGTGTGCGCCATGCGGGATCTGATGATCCGGTTGGCGATTGCAGTGGATGGCGGAAAGGATAGCCTTTCCATGGCGACTCGAGTCGGAGATGAAATTGTGAAATCTCCCCGTGAGCTTGTTATTTCCGCTTATGCGACCATGCCCGATATCACGAAGGTGGTTACTCCCGATGTCAAAAAGCCGGGGCACAGCCGGCTCATCTTCATTGAAATCTCCAAACAGAAGGCCCGGCTTGGAGGGTCGGCTTTGGCGCAGGTTTACGGACAGATCGGAAACGAATCTCCTGACGTGGATGATCCCGACATGCTTCAACGCGCCTTCCATGCAATCCAGAAGTTAATGTCGGAAAATTTAATTCTCGCAGGACACGACATCAGCGATGGGGGGCTCATCACGACGTTTCTCGAAATGGCCTTTGCCGGAAACTGTGGTTTGAAAATTCGAATGGACGATCCATGGAGCCCATTCGAAAGGCTTTTTGCCGAAGAGTTGGGAGCCGTTATCGAGTGTCATGTAAGTGATGTCCCGAAGGTCCTGGAGATTCTTGATTCTTTTCATCTACGCTCAAACATGATCGGAGAAACGACGGAGGAAAAGAAAATTCTTGTTACCTTTAATTCGCAGAAGGTTCTTGAATCGGACATGCGTGTTCTTCGCCAATGGTGGGAGGAAACGTCCTACCAAATCGAGCGTCTTCAGATGAGTTCACAATGCGCCGATGAGGAGAGAAAAAATATCTTCGATCGCAGAGGTCCAGGCTATTTCATCCCCTTTAAACCCGAACCCACGCCGGCCCCCCTTCTCGAGCTCAAAGACAGACCGGAGGCGGCCATTCTCCGGGAAGAGGGAAGCAATGGCGATCGGGAGATGACCTCCGCTTTCTATCAGGCAGGTTTCCGCCCATGGGATATCACGATGACCGATCTGATCCGCGGGCGCATGACGCTGGAGCGTTTCAGAGGACTCGTCACTGTCGGAGGATTTTCTTACGCCGATGTCCCGGAAAGCGCCAAAGGGTGGGCGGCAGCCATCCGGTTTAATGAAAGGCTAAGGAAAATGTTTGACGATTTTTATCATCGTCCCGATACCTTTTCCTTGGGGGTGTGCAACGGGTGCCAGCTCTTCGCGCTTCTCGGATGGGTGCCCTGGTTGGGAATCCCTGATCATCAACAACCACGGTTCGTTCAAAACGTGTCCGGGCGTTTTGAATCCCGCTGGGCGACTGTTAAGATTTTAGAAAGTCCGGCGATTATGTTCAAAGGCGTGATCGATTCAATGCTCGGAATCTGGGTGGCTCATGGCGAAGGCAGACTTGTCTTTCCCGACCCAGCGCTGATGGACGAGGTCATCGCCAAAAAGCTTGTCCCGCTCGCCTTCGTGGACGATGAGGGCCGGCAGGATGGAAAGATTTCACAAAGCTACCCTTTTAACCCCAACGGGTCCCCTTTCGGGATGACAGGACTCTGTTCGCCTGATGGGCGGCATCTGGCCATGATGCCTCATCCGGAGCGAGCGTTTCTGAAATGGCAATGGGCATGGATGCCGGGCGATCTGAAGGATAATCTCAAGGCATCCCCGTGGATTCAAATGTTCCAAAATGCGAGGGAGTGGTGTGATGGAGTGAAATAACAAAGCAGATGGGCGACACCCATTTTCCCGAAAAAAATGGCCCGCCCAGCAAATCCAAAGGATTCTTATAAAGGGGACAGCCACTCCGATTTAACGCCGATTTTTCTTCTCACCTCATCCATCACTTTTGCGGCAATAGCTTTGCAGCGAGAGGCTCCTGATTTTAACACATCGACAATATATTCCGGTTTGGCGTTAATCTCTTTAACACGAGCCTGAATGGGACTCAACTCTTCAATCATACTCTTACAGAGAATCTCTTTGCACTCAATACATCCGATCCCCGCTGTCCGGCAACCCTGTTCGACGTAAGAAATCTGTTCCGGTTTGGAGAAGGCCTGATGCATCGTAAAGATATTGCAGTGCTCCGGATGTCCGGGATCGCTCCTGCGCTCCCGATGGGGACAGGTGGCTGCGGTCTTTAACTTCTCCCGGATAACCTCCGGAGGCTCCAGAAGCCCGATGGCATTATTCATCGACTTGGACATCTTGGCCTGCCCATCGGTCCCGAGAATCCGGGGGGCGGTCGAAAGAAGAACCTGGGGTTCGGGGAAGGTCTCCCCATAGCGTCCATTGAATTTTCGGGCGATCTCCCTCGAGAGTTCCACATGCTGGGTCTGGTCTTCTCCGACCGGCACATAACCTGCTTTATAGATGAGGATATCAGCCGCCTGAAGCACAGGATAGCCCAGAAGTCCCACATTGATATTCTGCCGGTGCTGTTTCGACTTCTCTTTGAACTGGGTCATCCTCTCCAGTTCGCCAATCGGGGTCACGCTATTGAAGACCCAGGCAAGTTCAGTATGTTCGGGCACATGGGATTGGACAAAAACAATGCATTTATCCGGAGTCAATCCACAGCCGATAAGGATCGTGGCTGTTTCCAGAATCCTCTTCTGCATCATTTCCACTTCATATTCAATGGTAATGGCATGATAGTCCACCACAGAATAGATGCAGTCATAGCGACCTGTCAATTTAACCCAGTTGCGAATGGCCCCCACATAATTTCCAATATGAATTTCACCCGAGGGCTGAATCCCACTGAAGATCCGATCCATGATTTACCCCGTTAGAAAGCCCTGCTGCTTGCTGCAGGGCTTAAGATAAAATTTCCTTTGAAGCGGGCTCGGTGTTTAAAACCCTTTGTGAGTCCTCCCGTTGGAAGGCCTAAGACTTTCTAACGGGGTGAACTCCTTCCATTAACTCTTATTTAAAAACTCGCAGAGGATCTGGGCGGTCTTTTCCACGATTCCCGTACACTTTTCTCTGCCTCCGGTAGTCAGCCACTTTTTGTTTTCTTCGGGATCATCCAGATGTAACCCTATTAAGCCATAACAGTCTCTGCTTCCGAACTCTTTCTCGAACACCTCCCAGAACTGCTGGCACTTGTCATAAACCTTTAATAGCCCCTCCCGATCTTTTGGATCGGTCCTTCCCATCTTCATCCCGATTGCCATAATCGAAGCAGTGAAGGCTCCGCAGAGCGATCCTTTCCGGCCGACACCTCCGCCGAATCCGGTAGCTAATCTGGGAATGAAAGATTCCTCATAGCCCAGATACTCCTTGAAACTCAAGGAGACTGACTCCGCTCAGTTATACCCCTGACCAAAATAACCTTTTGCTTTCTCTGAAACCGATTTTGCGTCTATTTTCTCCCCCATATGCCCTCCCCGATTTAAAAAGCTAAGGCTATTTTAATTGAACCCTGCGTTTTTTTCAATCCATACCCATTCTCTCTATCGGTTTTTTCAATAACAATCGGCTTTTCTATCGAAATAATCGATTTGACATGCCGAAATATTCAAATAAAATTGGGTTAATTTCAAATCTGAAAGGTATGACGATAAAAGGAGGATGAAAGATGGCAAAAATGGTTCAATTCTTCGGCTCCCGATGGGGAATCATCTCAGCGGGTGTATTTGTGGGAGTCTTTGCT
>Ga0207951_100130_pt1 | contig 48270 bp, 48 predicted proteins | sample Subbio12Aug_8Bad_FD_184830 | JGI IMG/M metagenome (GOLD analysis project Ga0207951, IMG submission 184830) | Serpentinite rock and fluid subsurface biosphere microbial communities from McLaughlin Reserve, California, USA - CR12Aug_8Bad (SPAdes) | ecosystem: Environmental > Terrestrial > Deep... | reverse complement strand
TCCCGCCAGGGGAGGGGAGGTTTTTGGGGGGCCAAAATGTTAAAGATAAATTCTCAGACTTTATCGTGTAAGAATCTAAAAAGGTATTGAAAGTTTAATACAATTCTGTTAGGAATAAGATTGTGAATAATATCGCAATCAGATCCTTAAGGAGTTATCCAGATGGAAGCCTCGGAACAAACCTTCGCCGGCAAATTTGACCTCTACGGTTGTTATCAATGCGGGAAGTGCACAGGGGGATGCCCGGTCTCCCTCAAATCGAAATTGAATATCCGGCGGTTGATGATCGAAGGCATCCTGGGAAAGAACCTCGACCACATCGGTGAGAAAGAAGAACTCTGGGACTGCACCACCTGTAAGACCTGTACCCTGAGATGCCCGAGAGGGTTGAAGCCCATGGACCTGGTCATCGGGATGAGAGGGACCATGGTCGAAGAGGGGCGTATTCCCAAAACGATCATCGAGGCCATGGAAAATGCCTACAAACATGGAAACCCCTGGGGAAAACCGAAAAACAAGCGGACGGAATGGCTCAAGACCCTTCCCGAAGACATCAAGATCAAAGACTTCTCCAAGGGAGACCGTGCGGAACTTCTATATTTTGTCGGATGCACGGCCGCCTCAGATCCCCGAATCCAGGAAATCGCCAAATCCATGGCGTTCATCTTTCAGCAGACAGGGATTGATTTTGCCATTCTCGGAAACGAGGAACAATGTTGCGGCAATGAAATCAGGAGGATGGGAGAGGCAGGCCTCTTTGAAGAGTTGATGGATGGAAATGTCCAGCGCTTCGAATCCTATGGGATCGATCATATTCTCACCGCATGCCCTCACGGCTTTAATGTTTTTAAAAACGAGTACCCCCAGGGGAAATTCGAAGTTCTCCATGCCACCCAGATCCTGGCGAAACAATTGGAGGAAGGCAAGCTCTCCCTCACCCGGGAGATTAAAAAGGTCGTCACCTATCACGACCCTTGCTTTCTGGGCAAACAGAATAATATTTTTGATGAGCCTCGCGCGCTTCTCACTGCCATCCCCGGCCTCACCTTCAAAGAGATGGATCGTTCCCGTGAAAAGAGCCTGTGTTGCGAGGGAGGCGGCGGAAAGATGTGGGCGGAATCCTCTTCGGATACGGGCCAGCGTCTCTCTGAGATTCGTGTGCAGGACGCGGTGGAACTGGGCGCAGAAATCCTCGCCACCGCCTGTCCTCTCTGCGTGCTCACCCTTGAAGATGCAGTTAAAACTTCGGGACATGAAGAGAAGATTCGCGTCATGGATGTGATGGAATTACTGGCGGAGGCCATCGATTGAAATGACGCTTCGTGACATTCAAAGGCTTCTTGACGCCGAAGTGATCGCTGGAAACGAGAGTCTGGACAGGGAGATTAGCCATGCCTTCGCGGCAGACCTCCTCAGCGATGTCCTGGCCATTGCCAGAAGAGGGGCCGATGGCGCTCTGCTCGTTACTGGAAATATGACCCTTCAAGTGATTTATACGGCGGATGTCGTTGATCTGGGCGCCATCCTTTTTGTTCGGGGAAAAAGGCCGACCGAATCCATGGTTCAGCTTGCCAATCAGATGCAGATTCCCCTTCTGATGACTTCCTATATCATGTTTGAAACCTGTGGCCGTTTATATCAACGGGGATTGAAAGGGTGCGTCGAAAAAGCAGGAGATGGATCAGACTGAGGAAAGGTATCCTTTCCACAAGACATTTCAAATCGAAGGAGGCAATTTTATACACGCAGGTTCGATCTCGAGCCAGGTTAAAAGGATATTAAAAGAAGAGGGGTTCCCGAAAAATGTGATCCGCAGAATGTCGATTGCCACATTTGAAGCGGAAATGAATGTCATCTGTTATGCGCGCTGGGGAATCCTTACCCTGGTCGTATTCCCCGATTTCATAAAAGTGGCGGTAGATGATGAAGGCGCCGGCATTCACGATGTGAATCAGGCCATGAGGGAAGGGTTTTCCACTGCAACTGAGAAGATCCGGGAGCTCGGATTCGGGGCGGGAATGGGATTGTCGAATATCAAGAAGGTGACCGATGAGATGGTTTTGACTTCAGTGGTGAACCAGGGAACCCATCTCGAATTTATGGTTAATGTTCACCCCGTTAGAAATTCCTGCGAGGCACTAAACCCCGCCGGAATTAATCTGAAATGTAATCCCGCCACAGGCGGAACCGCTGAGCAGCACGGCATTATTTCTAACAGGGTGAAGGATGGGGCGGAGAAATAGGCCAGCAAGTCTTTCAACCAAGTATCACCCTCCCCCTTGACGGGGGAGGGTCAGGGTGGCCTCCGGCTCAGAGAGCCTCTGGCTCGGAGAGGGGTGATTCATGAGTTCCCCCTCACCTCAATCCTCTCCCACGAAGGGGAGAGGAAGTATTTTAGGTAGATGGAGTAGGATTTTTTCATGAAAGTAGAAACGCTGGTGCACTCCTTAAGACTGGAAGTAAAGGCAGGCAACGATCAACTCCTTCAGGAAGTGACCGGAGGGTATGCAGGCGACCTTCTCAGCGATGTCATCGCTCACAGCGCCAGAGGGAATGTCTGGGTGACCATCCAGACCCATCCCAATATCGTTGCCGTGGCGAGTATGAAAGAGTTGGCCGCGATTATTCTTGCGGGAGGACGGGAGCCTGATCCGGAAACCCTGAAAAAGGCTGAGGAAGAAGGAATTCCTCTTCTGATCTCCCTCCTTCCCGCTTTTGAGTTAGTAGGAAGGCTTTACCAAGCCGGGGTCGCAGGGATCGTTTCATGCTAAAGCGATTTCGCGCTGACCTCCACATTCACTCCTGCCTTTCTCCGTGCGGGAGCGAGGAGATGAAGCCGCAGGCTGTTGTGGACCGGGCCATGACCGTTGGATTGGACATGATCGCTATCTGTGATCACAATTCTGCTGAGAATCTCATTGCCTTTATCGAGACCGGGAAGAAGGAGGGACTTGCCGTCTTGCCGGGAATGGAGGTCACCTCCAGGGAAGAAATTCACCTTCTTGCCATTTTTAACCGTCCCGAGGACTGCCTGACCCTCCAGGGCTGGGTTTATCAACATCTTCCCGGCAAGAACCAGGAGGATGTCTTCGGGCCCCAGATCCTGGTTAACGAGCAGTCGGAAACAATAGGGCATAATGATAAAATGCTGATCGGAGCGACCCTCCTTCCATTTGAACAGATCGTCTCCTTCGTGGGAACCCTGCAGGGAGTCACCATCGCCTCCCATATCGACCGTCAGGCATTCAGTCTCCTTGGCCAATTGGGCTTTATTCCTGAAGGGGTTTCGCTGGATGGGCTGGAGATCTCTTCCCGCACTTCGCTGGAAGAGGCCCGGAGTCGATTTCGCTCGTATCAAGATTTTGCCTTTGTCCGTTTTTCGGATGCTCATTCCCTTGAGGAGATCGGAAAGGCATCGACCCCGTTTCTTCTCGAGGAGAGGACATCAAGTGAAATCAAAATGGCCCTCCATTCACGGGAAGGCCGCAGGATCGCGGAGGGTTAGGAGACGGTTGGAGCCCGGAATTGGAAGATCTCTCTCTTCATATCCTCGATATTGTAGAGAATGCCATTGCTGCAAAGGCCCGAACGATCGAGGTTTCAGTGGTGGAAGATCCCGGGGAGGACCGGCTGACGATCGAAATCAAGGATGACGGATTCGGAATGGATGAAGAAATCCGACAGAGGGCCGTGGACCCTTTTTTCACCACTCGCGCCTCTCGGAGGGTGGGATTAGGCCTTTCCCTTCTTGCCCAGACAGCCCAGGAGGCAGGGGGAAAACTGGAAATCGACTCCCGGCCAGGAGACGGCACAAAGGTGAAGGCCACATTTCAATACGGGCATATTGACCGGAAGCCGATGGGGAGCATGGCAGAAACGATGACCATGCTCTTTCTTGGAAATCCTGGCATCGATTTCCATTATACTCATGTGAAAGGAGAAAGATCCTATACCCTGAAAAGTGAATGGATGAGGGAGAAGTTCCATGATCAGGCTTCTGTGGCTCCGGATGCCATTCGTTGGTTAAAAAAACATCTCCAGGAAGGACTGGCAGGGATAGGAGTAAACCCCGTTAGAAAGTAGGTTACCAAGGGGAACTCCTGGTTAATAACGAAAAATTTCTAACGGGGCGAGCGGGGCTTTCTAACGGGGTAAAAGGATGAGGTGGGCAGAAGAGATCTCACGTGAAGAATGGGAAAGAATTGACCTGGTCATTGACAAATATAAAAACCGACATGGAGCCCTGATCCCGGCGCTCAAAGAAGTTCAAGATGTTTGTGGATACCTTCCCAGGAAGGTCCAGCGCCGGATTGCGGACGGGCTTCATCTCCCCACCTCACAGGTCTTTGGGGTAGTCTCTTTCTATGCTTTCTTCACAACCGTTCCGAGAGGGCGAAACATCATCCGGGTCTGCATGGGGACCGCCTGTTACGTGAGGGGATCGAAAGAGATCCTTGACGCCCTCCAGAGGGAGTTAGGGGTTCATGTCGGAGGCATCACGGAGGATCGAAAATTTACGCTCGAAGCGGTTCGCTGCGTTGGAGCCTGTGGTCTGGCCCCCGTGGTCGTGGTGGGTCAGGACACCTATGGCATGGTCACCCCGGGAAGAGCGGTCCAGATTCTCGGGAACTACACCTGATAAGGAAGGCAGGAAAAACTCAAATTCTAAACCCCAAATTCTTTATTCATGGTTTCCTGGGTTCCTAATGAGAAGATTACTAACACGGCATAGCCGGAACCAAAAAGGAAGCAGGAAGGCAGGAAAAACTCAAACTCTTTATTCATGGTTTCCTGGGTTCCTAATGAGAAGATTCCTAATAAGGGCGAACAATGACAAAGCTGACGATTGAGGATTTGAAAAGGATTAAAGAGGAGGTGCGATCCTCGACCCTGCTGAGGGAGGGAGGATTCCGGGCAAAGATCACGATCCATATGGGAACCTGCGGCATTGCCGCAGGCGCCAGAAAACTAATGTCTGCGGTCCTGAAAGAAATCGAAGAGAGAAAGACCCAGGATGTGATGATAACCACCTCCGGATGCGCAGGGCTCTGCAGCCGCGAGCCCATGGCAACCGTGGAGATCCAGGGAAAACCTCCGGTCAAATATTGCGATCTCAACGAGGATAAGATAAAAGAGATCTTCCTCCATCATGCCATCCAGGGGGAAATCGTTGAGGCCTATGCCCTCGCAAGAGGGAGTGAAACGACCTATTAATGCAAACGCAATTAATTTATTCTCATCGCCAAATTCGAGATTCCGAAACAAGTTCGGAATGACACACTTTTTCCTGTCATGCTGAACTCGTTTCAGCATCTCATTTAATGATGATCTCGTAAAAAGTCGTCTCACCGGTGAAAACCGGTGTCCAGTGTTTTCATAAGCATCTAATATTACTGGATTCCGGCTTTCGCCGGAATGACGATCATTAAGATTTTTCGACTTTTTACGAGACCATCATTTAATGCATTTGTATTAATATGATCAAAAAATAAAAGGGAATGAAAACATATCGAACTCATCTCATGGTTTGCGCTGGAACAGGCTGCGTTGCCTGCGGCTCCCTGCAATTACGGGAACGGCTTGCCGCCGAATTGGAGAAACGCGGGCTTTGCGATGAAGTGCAATTGGTCATCACCGGTTGCAATGGCTTCTGCGCCGAAGGTCCGATCGTGGTGGTCTATCCCGAAGGGATTTTCTATAAGAAATTGACTCCCGAAGACGTCCCTTTTCTGGTTGAGGAACATTTTCTCAAAGGGCGTCCTGTGGAAAAGTTTTTGTACACCGTGCCGTCCGCTAAAGAAAAAGTTCCGCTCATGAAGGACATTCCCTTTTTTCAGCACCAGGTATTAAGGGCGCTTCGAAATCGAGGCCTGATCGATGCGGAAAATATTAATGAATATATTGCAAGGGACGGATATTCCGCACTCCATAAAGTCCTCTCCTCCATGAAACCCGAGGAGGTGATTGAAGAAGTAAAACTCTCCGGCCTCAGGGGCCGTGGAGGCGCAGGGTTCCCGACCGGCAAGAAATGGGAGGAAGGAAGGCGCTATACCTCTTTTCCTAAATATGTCATCTGCAACGGGGATGAGGGCGACCCGGGCGCCTTCATGGATCGCTCCGTTCTGGAGGCCGATCCCCATGCGGTCCTGGAAGGAATGGCCATCTGCGGTTACGCCACGGACTCCCATCAGGGCTACGTCTATGTGAGAGCGGAGTATCCCCTTGCCATCCAACGTCTCAACATTGCCATCGAACAGGCGAAAAGCTATGGACTGTTGGGAAAAGATATTTTCGGTTCGGGTTTCGATTTCGAAATCGGCATCTATCCGGGCGCCGGAGCCTTTGTCTGTGGTGAATCCACGGCTCTGATGTACTCCCTTGAGGGGAAACGGGGAATGCCAAGGATCAAGCCCCCCCGTTCAACGGAGGCAGGCCTCTGGGGACAGCCCACCGTTCTCAATAACGTTGAGACCTTTGCCAATGTTCCCTCTATTCTTCTGAACGGGAGCTCCTGGTTCGCCTCCATGGGCACATCAGGGTCGAAGGGAACCAAAGTGTTTGCCCTGACAGGCGCCGTGCAAAATGTTGGGCTGATCGAAGTCCCCATGGGCACGACTTTGCGAAAGATTGTCTTTGATATCGGAGGAGGAATTCCTGATAAACGGGAGTATAAGGCTGTGCAGATTGGGGGGCCTTCCGGAGCGTGCCTGCCCGCATTCCTTCTCGATACGGAAGTGGACTTCGACTCCCTCGATGATGCGGGAGCGATGATGGGTTCCGGCGGACTCGTGGTCATGAACGATATGACCTGCATGGTGGATACGGCCAGGTTTTTCACGGACTTCTCCGTCGACGAATCCTGTGGGAAGTGCGTTCCCTGCCGGATCGGAATGAAAGTGATGCTCAATATTCTTCACCGGATCATCCATGGCGAGGGAACGATCGAGGATATCGACCACCTCAAGCAGCTTGGAAACCATATCAAGGAATCCTCCCATTGCGGTCTGGGGAAATCCGCTCCCAATCCCGTGCTTTCCACCATCCGTTATTTCCGTGAGGAGTATGAGGCTCACATCATCGATAAACGGTGTCCGGCCCTGGTCTGTGTGGATATGATTCAATTCCGAGTCATCGAGGAGAAGTGCAAGAAGTGCGGTCTTTGCAAAAAGGCCTGCCCTTCGGAGGCCATTGCCTGGGAGAAGAAGACGACGGCTGTCATCGATCTGGAGAAATGCATTCGCTGTCGCTCCTGCATCCAGGCCTGTAAGTTTTGGGCAATCGAATAATGAACATCTATTTGTCACCCTGAACTTGTTTCAGGGTCTCGTATGAGCAAGGATGCGAACCAATATTACGTTTATATCCTTACAAACAAGGGCAATACAGTTCTTTATATTGGGGTAACAAACGATCTTGAACGTAGAATATTTGAGCACAAAAATAAGCTGGTCGAAGGATTTACAAAGAAATATAACCTCAATAAGTTGATTTATTACGAAATGACTGAAGATATTAACAGTGCGATAGAAAGGGAGAAACAATTGAAAAATTGGCATAGGGATTGGAAGATCAACCTGATAAAGAGCTTTAACCCTATGTGGAAGGATTTGGGCATCGATCTTGGACTATGAGATTCTGAACCAAGCATGTCCTGAGATGCTGAAACAAGTTCAGCATGACAAAAATATATGAAAAATCAGACCATCAAACTAACGATTGACGGTATCGAAGTGGAGGTTGAACGAGGCCGGACCATTCTCGAGGCTGCCCAATCGGCCGGAGTCCGAATCCCATCCCTGTGTCACGACCGGAGGCTCATTCCCTTTGGGGCTTGCAGGCTCTGTGTGGTCGAGGAAAAGGGGAAATCCGAGCTTCTGCCGTCCTGTTTCACTCCTGCCAAAAATGGAACGGAGATTATCACCCATTCTCCCAAAATCACCGAATCCCGGAAAGCTCAGCTCCAGCTTATTCTCCTCAACCATCCGATGACCTGCCCCCGTTGCGAAAAAGAAGGGGAATGCGACCTTCAGAGCCTGGTCTATGAATATGGGATCAACGATACGCAATATCCCTGGGACCTGATCACCTTTCCCGTGGATCACTCCCCTCTTCTCCAGAGGGACGCAAACAAATGCATCCTATGCGGCCGCTGTGTGAGAATCTGCGATGAAGTCCAGGGCGTGGGAGAACTTTCCTTCACGCGCAGGGGTATCCAATCCGTCATCGATACGGATTTCCATCGTCCTATTCAGTGCGAATTCTGCGGACAGTGTCTGGATACCTGCCCGGTGGGCGCCATCACCAGCAACTGCTTCGATTACAAGGCCAAATCCTGGGAATTGATGGAGACCACCACTCCCTGCCCTTACTGCGGAGTGGGGTGCCTGCTCACCATCGGTTCCAGAGAGGGAGAGATTAAAAGGGTCTTTTCCACCCCTGAACATGGCCCGAACGATGGAAATCTCTGTGTCAAGGGGCGTTTCGGCTGGGACGTTGTCGATTCTCCCGATAGACTGAAATCACCCCTTCTCAGGGCCAATGGATCCCTGGGAGAAGTCCCCTGGGAAGAAGCCCTTGGATTTGTGGCTCAAAGGCTCGAAGAAATAAAGGATAAATATGGCCCGCAGAGTATCGGGGCAGTGATCTCAAGCCGTCTCCCTAATGAAGAGCATTTCCTCTTCAAGAAACTCTTTAAGGAAGCGATCGGTACGGACCAGATCGCACTGAATGGAGGAAGAGGGGATCAAGGATTGGCTGAAGGGCTTTCAATGACCCTCGGGTTTGCTTCTTCCACAAACTCCATTAAAGAAATCCGGGATGCTGATTGTATCTTAATCATCGGGGTCGATCCTGCCCAGACCCACCCCATCATCAAGAATGAGGTCCATCTGGCCATCAGGAAGAACAAGGCTCAACTCATTGTCCTGGGTAGCCACGATATTGGCCTCAGTCGGGCGACGCATATCTCACCCCTCTCCCCCTCTTCGATCCTTCTTCCCGTAAAGCCGGGGAGAGAACTCTCCCTTCTCAACGCAATGGCCGGAGTCATCCTGAAGGAAGGTTTTGAAAATCAGGGATTCATCGGGCAGTGGACCGAAGGAATTGAAGAGTTAAGGAAGAAGCAGGACGAGTACTTATCAAGCCTCTCTGCTGAGGAGCGCAGCGGCGTTGAGAAAGCAGTGAGAGCCTTTGCCCAATCGAAGAGAGCGATGATTCTGATAGGATCCGGCCCCTGGTCTCCTCCTGATTCGGAAAGGATAGCCCTCGCTTGCTCCAATCTCGCCCTTCTGACCGGCCATATCGGCAAGGAAGGCTCGGGAATTCTTCTTCTCCTTGAGAAATGTAACAGTCAGGGAGCCATCGACATGGGGATTCTTTCAGAGGCAAAAGGAATGAAAGATCTTTTCAAACAGGCGGAGGAGGGAAATCTAAAAGCCCTCTACCTCGTGGGAAAGAATCCTGTTCTGTCTCCCAGGGCTTTGGAGAATCTGGAACTTCTGGTGGTTCAGGACCTCTTTATGACCGAAGCCGCAAAGGGGGCCCATGTCGTGCTTCCGGCCTGTTCGTTTGTTGAGAAGTCAGGAACCTACACCAATCTGGAACGAAGGGTCCAGAAACTTCATCCTCTTCGTCCGCCCAAAGGTCAGTCAAAATCGGACTTTGAGATCTTCCTCCGACTGCTTCGCCTCTTAGAGGTCCCCGTTTCAGGAGAGACTCCCGATGCCATCTTTCAGGATATTTCCAAAATCAATCCCCAATATCAAGGCATTCAGGATGGGGAGCAGTGGCCGAAAGGGGCCGGGTATCTTTACAAAGATGGTTTTCCTATTGGGAAAGCAAAACTCATCCCTCTTGCTCAACCTCGGCCTCAGTCTCAACCTGACGATTATCCCTTCTGTCTGATTGAGAAGCCATCACTCTTCCAATCGGGTGAGCTCAGTCTGAGGAGTGAGAATCTGAAGAGGGTGATGGAGAAGCCTTCTCTGGAGATGAATATTGAGGATGCTCATTCCTTGAAGATTGATGAAGGAGAGATGGTAGAACTCTCCTCTCCCGTTGGAAAAACATGGAAAATGAAGGTCCATCTTTCTTCCATGCCCAACCGTGGGGTCATCACTGTCCCCTATTCTTCTTCTCTGATTGAAGAAGGAAGGGTCGTTTTCGTGCAAATTAAAAGGTTAAAAGCACTAATGATGGTCTCGTAAAAAGTCGTCTCACCGGTGAAAACCGGTGTCCAGGGTTTTGATAATTATATGAAATTACTGGATTCCGGCTTTCGCCGGAATGACGATCTTTAACTTTTTTCGACTTTTTACGATTTCATCACTAATGAGGTCATAATTTATAATGCTCCGACAAAACTCCATCCCCCTCCTAACCTCCCCCTTGAAGGGGGAGGTATCACACGAAGCGAGTCACTATTTCCCTCCCCCTCAGGGGGAAGGGAAGGGTGGGGGTGGGGTTAATCATCAGAATTTTAGAAAGGAGGAATGTGAATGAATATCATCGTCTGTATCAAAAGGGTTCCGGACACAGCGGATGCGGATATCTTCATCGACAAGTCGGGGAAAGATATCGAGAAAAGCGGGCTGGCGTTCGACCTGAACGAATGGGATAGTTACGCCATTGAGGAGGCCATCCAGCTCAAGGAGAAGCTGGGCGGAACAGTGACCGTCCTCTCTGCGGGAGGCGAGGATTCAAATGAATCTCTGAGAAAGTGTCTTGCCATGGGCGCTGACGATGCGTTCCGGCTGACCGATCCTGCTTTTGCAGGGGCTGATGGCTTTGCCACAGCCAGGATCCTCGCAGAAGCGATTCGACAAAGACCTTTTGATCTCATTCTAACGGGCACTCAGGCGGAAGATGACGGGTACGGTCAGGTGGGCGTGGTGATGGCAAAGATGCTCGGCGTCCCCCATGTCTCCATTGTCAATCGCATTGAGGTCCAGGAGAAAAAGATCAAGGCCCATCGCGAACTCGAGGGCGGCCTGGAGGAAGTCGTCGAGGTCGATCTCCCCGCGCTTCTTACCATTCAGACCGGAATCAATGAACCGCGATATGTCTCGATCATGGGCATCCGGAAAGTAGCAAAGAAGGAGATCAAGGCCTTTGGAGCCTCAGACCTCAATCTGAAACCTGAAGAGGTGGGGCTTTCCGGTTCGGATATCCAGATGGAAAAGCTTTTTCTTCCTCCGGTCGGCGAAGGAGCAGAGATGCTCGAAGGAAAACCAGAAGAGATAGCGCAGAAGGTTTTCGACATTCTGAGAGATAAAGGAGGGGTGGCCTGATGAAAGAGATTATTGTTGTCGCGGAACATCGACGGGGAGAATTGAGGGATGTAACCTGGGAGATGCTCTCCAGGGGAAGAGAGCTTTCGGAGGATTTTGGCGGAGAATTATCGGTCGCCCTATTAGGAAAGGATGTGAAGAACCTTGCGGAAGCCCTTAAACCCAGGGCAAACAGAGTGCTCCTCATTGAAGACAACCGGCTCGAATTTTATAACTCGGAAACTTACGAGAAGGTCCTCACCCAGCTCATCACTGAGAGAAAACCCTTGCTCACAATGATAGGCCAAACGGCTACGGGCATGGACTTTGCGCCGGGTCTGGCCGCTCATCTGAAGATTCCTCTGGCGACGGACTTAATCGGCATTGATGCGAAGGACGAGACCTTTGCCCTCACCCGCCAGATTTATGGCGGAAAGATCAATGCCGCTGTCTCCTTTCTGAAAAAGGGACCTCAGTATATGGTCACGCTTCGGGCAGGGGCTTTTCCTGTTGCGGAGAAAGGATCTCTTCCGGGAGAGATCGTCTCGGTTCCTTCCTCATTGACAGACGAAGCTCTGGCCAGACGTTTTCTCGAATATGTGGAGGCCGCCGCAGGTGAGGTCGATATCACACAGGCGGATATCCTCGTTGCCATCGGAAGGGGGATCAAGGATGCGGAAAATATTCCCATGGTGAAGGAACTGGCTGACTCCCTCGGCGGAGTGCTTGCCTGCTCACGGCCCGTGGTCGATAAGAAATGGCTTCCCAAGGGCTGTCAGGTCGGAACCTCAGGAAAGACCGTAAAACCGAAAGTCTATGTCGCCATCGGCATCAGCGGCGCCTTCCAGCATGTCGCAGGGATGAAAGGCGCGGGAACGATCATCGCCGTTAACAAGGACCCCAAGGCCCCGATCTTCGGTGTTGCCCAATATGGCATTGTGGCAGACCTGTTTAAAATTCTCCCGGTGATAAAGGAGAAGATCAAACAACTGAAACAAAAATAACGGAATATTGGAATATTGGGGAAGCACAAACCATGAAACGGAGAATCGGACCCCCCGGAGAAGAATAATATTTTTCTCCCCATCTCCGTGTCTCCCCATCTCCCTACCAGAAACAGAGGTGAACCATGGACTTTGAACTGACGCCGGAGCAGAAAGACATCCAGAAGGCTGCAAGAGAATTTATTCAGGGAGAGTATGACAAGGAAAAGATCCTTGAATGGGAGCTGACCCACACCTTCCCAAAAGAGGTATGGAAGAAAGCCTGCAAATTAGGATTCATCGGTATTCACTTCCCGGAGGAATATGGAGGACAGGGGTACGGCATCATGGAAAACATCCTTGTGGTGGAGGAATTCTGCCGGAAGGATTCCGGAGTGGGCATTGCCGTAACACTCGCAGACTTCTCCTCAGAGGTTGTCCTCCGCTTCGGAACTCAGGAGCAGAAGAAGAAGTATCTCATTCCTGTGACCCGAGGAGAATTCATCTCAGGAGGCGCCTATACCGAACCGGACCATGGAAGCGATATCACTTTAATGGCCACAACAGCGATCAAGCAGGGCGACTCCTTTGTGATCAACGGGACCAAAACCTTCATCACCAATGGAATGCTTGCCGACTTCTTCATCGTGTTGTGCCAGACCGATCCCCATGCCAAACCTCCTTACCGAGGTCAGTGCACGATCATCGTTGAAAAGGGCGCAAAGGGGTTAGAGGCAACGGAGATCACAGCCAAGATGGGAATCCGGATGACCTCCACAGCAGAGCTCTCCTTCAGCGATGTCCGGGTCCCGTTGACAAACCTTCTTGGCGAGAAGAATAAAGGATTCTATCAGGTCCTCGAATTTTTTGACGAGAGTCGGGTTGAGATTGCGGCTCAGGCCCTCGGTATTGCCCAGGGCGCTTTCGACCGGGCTCTCGATTACGCCAGGCAGAGGGAACAGTTTGGAAAGAAGCTGGTCGATTTCCAGATCACCCAGCACAAACTGGCTGATATGGCGACAAAGATCGAGACTGCAAGGCTTCTGACCTACAAAGCGGCCTGGAATTATGACCAGGGGCGGATCGACCCAAAACTGACCTCCATGGCAAAGATGTTTGCAGGGAAAGTGGCTGTCGAAGTTGCGGATGAGGCCATCCAGATTTTTGGAGGTTACGGATATATCACGGAATACGAGGTCGAGCGTTTCTACCGGGATGCCAAGATCACCGAAATCTACGAAGGCACAAAAGAGATCCAGAAAAACACGATCGCCTCAGCGTTGATTGGAAAGCTAAAGTGACCCAGGAATAATGGAATACTGGAAGAATGGAATATTGGAATATTGGGTTTAATAAAAAAATCAAAAAAAAGAATTTTATAATACCCATCATTCCAACGTTCCATCATTCCATTAAGGTAGTGATTTGAACATGAACAACGAAGAACTTAAAGAAGTCGTTCCCGAAGCCCTGATCATTGGCGCCGGCATTGCCGGAATGCAGGCCGCTCTCGACATCGCGGATAAGGGATTTAAAGTCCATCTGGTGGAGAAGGACCCTTCCATCGGCGGCCACATGGCCCAGCTCGATAAGACCTTCCCGACCCTTGACTGCTCCGCCTGCATCATCACTCCGAAGATGGTTGACACGGCCAATCATCCCAATATCAACCTTCTCACCTATTCTGAAATTGTTCGTGTCGAGGGGAAGGCCGGACATTTCAAGGTAATCGTCCGAAAAAAACCCCGTTATGTCGATGTGACCAAATGCACGGCCTGTGCGGACTGCGTACCCCAGTGTCCGGTGACTCTCCCCAATGAATTCGATATGGGCCTCGGGATGAAAAAGGCAATCTATATCCCCTTCCCTCAGGCCGTCCCGCTCAAATACACCATGGATCGCAGAGGCATCCCGCCCTGTACAGCCACCTGTCCTCTCCACTGTAATGCCCAGGGATATGTGGCGCTCATCTCCCAGGGGAAACTGAAGGAGGCCCTTGCCCTGGTGAGGGCAACCCTTCCATTCCCGGGGATACTTGCCTATGTCTGCGCCCACCCGTGCGAAAGGGAATGTAAACGGATCGAAGAGGACCGCCCTGTCTCCATCTGCGATTTGAAACGATTTCTGGTCGACCATGTCGAAGAAACGGAGTTCGATCCCGCGCCCGCTGAAGAAAAATCTCAAAAGGTCGCCATTGCCGGAGCAGGACCTTCCGGATTAACAGCCGCCTTCGATCTGAGGAGGATGGGCTATTCTGTCACCCTTTTCGAATCGCGAAGTGAATTAGGCGGCCTCCTTGTTCACGGATTTCCATCCTATCGTTTGCCCAGAGCGGTCGTGAAAAAAGACCTCTCTGTGATTGAAAAGATGGGGATAGAGATTCGTCTTAACACAAACGCGGGAAAGGACATCTCTTTTGAGGAGATTCAAAAAACCTATAACGCGATCTTTTTAGCTGTCGGTTCAACCGGAGCCGGGCCGATTTCGGAAGTTTTCAGGGGATTGAAAAAGAACCGCAGGGGAATGATCCAGGTCGATCCTCTCACCCTCGAAACCAGCGTGAAGGGTGTTTTCGCAGGAGGAGACGGGGTCACCGGGCCCGGAACCATTGTCGAATCGATGGCGCAGGGAAGAAAAGGGGCGATTTCAATCGACCGCTCTATCCGCGGGGAAGATCTCCGCTACGGCAGGGAGTCTGAAGGAAGACAGGTCTCACCGATGCAGAGCCTCCTGCCGGATTCAAAAAGGGATGAGCGGGAAATTCTTCCCCATATGGTCAAACCCATCGGATCCGGTCTCACACTGGAAGAGGCAATCGAAGATGCAAAACGTTGCCTCAACTGCGGAGGATGTTCCGATTGCGGCGAGTGCGCCAGGTACTGCCAGCCCAAAGCCGTTGTATACGGGATGAAGGAAGAGATCCTCGAACTCCATGTGGGGGCCATCATCCTATCGACCGGGTTCGATCCTTTCGATCCGAAGTTAAAACCCGAATTCGGCTATGGAGTTTATCCGAATGTCCTTCACGGGATCGAGATGGAGAGGCTCTGCTCCGCCTCCGGTCCCACAAAGGGAGAAATCTTGATCCAGGGGAAGAAACCAAAGGAAATCGTCTTCATCCACTGCGTGGGATCGAGGGACAAGACCGTTGGAAATGAATACTGTTCGAGGGTCTGCTGTATGTACACCGCCAAACAGGCCCACTTAGTCAGGGATAAGATTCCGGGAGCCCATATCACCGTCCTCTATATGGATGTGAGGGCATTTGGAAAGGGGTTCGAAGAATTTTACGAGAGGGTTCAAAAAGAGGAGATCATCTACCGGAGGGCAAATCCCTCCGAGGTCTATCGGAGAAATGGAAAATTGGTGGTAAGGGGCGAGGATACGCTACTGGGAGAACCTATTGAACTGGAAGCTGATCTCGTCGTGCTCGCTTCGGGTCTCATCCCCCGGAAGGAGGACGATTTCATGAAAAAGATGCTCGGCATGGAAAGCTCCTCAGACCGGTTCTATGCAGAAGCTCCCGGATTGGATCCCATCCTCACCTCAGTGGAGGGAGTCTTTCTCGCAGGATGCTGTCAGGGCCCGAAGGATATTCCGGATACGGTAGCTCAGGCAAGCGGCGCCTCTGCTTTAGCCTGCGCCATCTTAGCAAAAGGAAGGAAGAAGCCGGAATAATGGAAAGATGGAATGTTGGAATAATGGTTAATAAAAGAAAAGGGAGGTCTTTTCTTGGCTCTTTTTTTAAACCCAATATTCCACTATTCCAATATTCCATTATTCCATTGTTCTACTATTCCACTATTCCAATTTGGTTTGCCTTATGAAAATCGGCGTTTATATCTGTCATTGCGGAATCAACATTGCGGCCACGGTCGATATTGAGAAGGTCACGGCCTTTGCCCGTACCCTTCCACATGTGGCCATTGCCCGGAACTATCAGTATATATGTTCCGATCCCGGTCAGGACTGGATCAAGAACGATATCAAGACTCTCGGCGTCGACCGGGTCGTGGTTGCAGCCTGTTCTCCACGAATGCATGAACCGACCTATCGGAATGCCTGCCGTTCCGCCGGACTCAACCCTTACTTCTTTGAGATGGCCAACATCCGGGAACAATGCAGTTGGGTCCATCCGAATAAGGAACAGGGAACGGAGAAGGCCATGGATCTGATCGCCTCCGCCGTGGCAAAAGTCTCACTCCATGAGCCCTTGGAGGAAAATGAAGTCGGAGTCACTCCTTCAGTTCTGGTCATTGGCGGAGGGATCGCAGGAATTCAGGCAAGCCTTGACATTGCCAATTCCGGTTTTGAAGTCTATCTGGTGGAGAAATCTCCTTCTCCTGGAGGACATCTGGCCCAGCTCGATCGAACCTTTCCAAATCTCGAGGAGACCTCCGCCACACTGCTCCCCAAACTAAAAGAGATAAACAATCATCCGTTGATCCACCTCCTCACCCAGAGCGAGGTCGAAGGGGTCGAAGGTTTTGTAGGCAATTTCAAGGTGAGAATCAGACACGATCCCCGGTATGTGAATCCGGAGAAATGCACCTGCTGTAAAAAATGCGAGGACGCCTGCCCGGTCAGGGTTCCGAATGAAGTCAATATGGGGTTGGATGAGAGACCGGCAATCTACCTCCCCTTCCCCGATGCCGTCCCCCGCTGTTATACGATCGATTCAAAAAACTGTCTCTATCTCCAGAAGGGAGAGTGCGGGAAATGTCGGGAGGTCTGCCCGGAGGGCGCGGTCCAGTTTGAAGAGGTGGGAATGGAATTCGAGGCCAAAGTGGGAACAATCATCGTGGCCACAGGCTATGACCCCTTCGATCCCAGACTGAAACCGGAATTGGGATATGGCGTCTACAAAAATGTGATCACCGGCCTCGAGTTTGAGAGGTTGATCTCCCCGGACGGCCCCACCCAGGGAAAACTCCAATTCAACGGGAAAGAGCCCAAAAACATCGTCTTCATCCAGTGTGTCGGCTCAAGGGATAAGACGGTCAATAACGAATATTGTTCAAGGATTTGTTGTATGTTCACGGCAAAACAGGCGCACCTCGTCAAGGATAGAATCCCCGATGCCCGTGTGACAATCTGCTATATCGATGTCAGGGCCTTCGGCAAAGGGTATGAGCAGTTCTATGAAACAGTTCAGAAAAAAGGCGTCTTTTACCGCAAAGGAGTCCCCTCTGAAATCTATCAAAGGAATGGAAAGTTGGTCGTCAAGGCGGACGACGAACTCCTCGGTGAACCTTATGAAGAAGAGGCCGATCTGGTTGTCCTCGCAACAGGCCTCACACAGAGGAAAGATGCCGGCAGTCTGAGAAGCCTTCTCAAGCTTTCCCTGTCGCCGGATCGTTTCTATCTTGAGGCCCATCCGAAACTGAGACCGCTCGATACAGCCACCGATGGGATATTTCTCGCCGGAACCTGTCAGGGCCCCAAGGACATCTCGGATACCCTCTCCCAGGCACACGGAACGGCCTCACGGGCGACCATCCCCCTGTTTGCAGGCAGGGTGAGGATCGAACCGATCACCGCTTATGTCGATGTGCTCATGTGCGCAGGATGCGGACTCTGTGAGCAGGTCTGTGAATACCGGGCATTAAAAATCGATCCCTACCGAAAGGTGATGACGGTCAACGAAGCGCTCTGTAAGGGCTGCGGGGCCTGCAACGCCACCTGCCCTTCAAGCGCAATCACTCTGAGACACTTTAAGACCGAACAGATCATCGCCCAGCTCCGTGAAGTCTGTTGACCCCCCCACCCCTTCCCTCCCCCTCGAGGGGGGAGGGTGAGGGAGGGGGTGACCATTTTGCATTGAGTTTTTCTATGGAAAAAGGTCTCATTCAGGTCTATACGGGAAACGGCAAAGGAAAAACCACAGCTGCCTTAGGGCTTGCCCTCCGGGCAGTGGGGCATGGGCTGAAGGTGTTGATCGTCCAGTTTATGAAGGGGGAGCGAGATTATGGAGAACTGGAATCAGCTCGGAAACTTTCTCCCTATCTGACGATCAAGCCCTCTGGTCGTAAAGTATTCATTTCTGAAGCTAACCCTGATGCGATCGATATTCAACTGGCCCTGGAAGGTTTTTCCTTAGCCAAAACAGCTATTGAGAATAAAGAATTTGACATTGTGATATTAGATGAGATCAACCTCGCTGTGGATTACGGTCTGATTCCTCTATCCGAACTCCTTCAATTAATAGATTCCAAACCGGCAACAGTGGAACTTATCCTTACCGGAAGAAATGCAAGACCAGAGATTATAGAGAAGGCTGATCTGGTGACAGAGATGATGGATCGAAAGCATTACTCCAATAAAGGCATCACGGCCCGTAAGGGAATTGAAATTTAAACCTCATTGCAAAATGTAAATTTAGCATTAAAAAGTTAGCAATCAGAAAATGCTTTAGAATGCTAATTTTGCACTGCTAACTTTCCATTGCTAATTGATCTTTTGAAAAGGAGGGATTCCGGATGTTCAAAGAGGATCAACTCAAAAAGGTCGGAGAGGAAAAGAAAAGGTGGGTCGATGATTTATCAAAAATGCTCTCCGAAACCCCCGAACGTCTGCCCCGCTTCACCACGATTTCAGACCTTGAGATCAAAGGCCTCTATACCCCCGAAGACATAAAAGGCATTGATCACTCCAGAGACATTGGATTCCCAGGCGTCTATCCATTCACCCGCGGAGTTCAGCCTTCCATGTACCGGGGCCGCCTCTGGACAATGCGAATGTTCTCCGGCCTGGGAGGTCCGGAAGAGACCAACCAGCGTTTTCATTATCTGCTCAATCACGGTGAGACCGGTCTCTCTATCGCCTTCCACTACCCCACCCTGATGGGCTATGACAGTGATTCTCCAAATGCAAGAGGTGAAATCGGAAAATGCGGCGTTGCCGTCGATACCTTGAAGGATATGGAAATTCTCTTCGAAGGCATCCCTCTCGACAAAGTCACCACCTCCATGACGATCAATCCGCCCGCTTCGATTCTGCTGGCGATGTATATTGTGATGGCGGAGAAACAGGGCGTGAGCAAAAAGGAGATCGGGGGAACGATCCAGAACGATATGCTGAAGGAATTCATCGCCCAGAAGACCTTCATGCTTCCCCCAAGACCTTCTCTTCGGATTATCGTGGACTCCATCGAATATTGCACCAAAGAAGTTCCCCGATGGAATACGATCAGCATCAGCGGCTATCACATCCGTGAGGCAGGGTCTACGGCAGTTCAGGAGCTCGCATTCACCCTCGCTGATGGGATCGCCTATGTCGAAGCCGCCATGGAGAGAGGTCTCGATGTGGATGATTTTTCTCCGAGGCTCTCCTTCTTTTTCGACTCCCATATCGACTTCTTTGAGGAGATTGCAAAATACCGGGCTGCCAGAAGGATCTGGGCCAAGGTCATGAAGGAGCGTTTTATGGCGAAGAAACCCCGTTCCTGGATGCTCCGGTTTCATACCCAGACCGCAGGCTGTTCTTTAACCGCCCAGCAACCTTTTAACAATGTGGTTCGCACGGCTTACGAGGCTCTGGCCGCAGTGCTGGGAGGAACCAATTCCCTCCACACCAATTCTCTGGATGAAACATACGCCATCCCAACCGAGGAAGCGGTGACCATTGCCTTACGGACCCAGCAGATCCTTGCTGAAGAGACAGGGGTCGCCAACACCATCGACCCGCTTGCAGGCTCTTATTTTGTGGAATCTCTGACCAATGAGATGGAGGAAAAGGCATGGGACTACATTCGGAAGATCGATGAGATGGGAGGAATGGTGAAAGCCATCGAGAGGGGCTATCCGCAGATGGAGATTGCGGAGGCCGCTTACAAATATCAGAAACAGATCGATGCCAATGAGAAGGCGACCGTCGGGGTCAACAAATATGTGACCGACCACGCACCCATTACCATCTGGAGGATGAGGCCTGAAATCGAAGAGAGGCAGCTTAAAAGGCTGCAGGAAGTGAAGCGAACGCGGAACAATGCAAAGGTGAAGGAATGCCTCGGAGAGATCCGGAAAGCTTCTCAAAATGGCGGCAACCTCATGCCCCACATCATCCATGCGGTCAGGGAATATGCAACGATCCAGGAGATCTGCGATGTGTGGCGGGAGGTATTTGGCCGATATACGGATCCGGGATATTTTTAAAATTGCGGAATGCGGATTGCGGATTGCGGAATCACTCTAATGCAGATTGAGAAGTGGGGAGTTAAAATTTCGCATTTGAAAGGATTCCGTAGTAGCGCCCTCATTTACTGAGGGCGAAAGAATCGTCGGCAGTAAATGCCGACGCTACAATGAAATCCAATGGATTAAATTCCGAATTCCGAAATCCGCAATCCGAAATGGGATAGGTGGAGGAGAGCATGGAGCGGAAGATACGAATCCTGATTGCAAAACCAGGCCTCGATGGGCATGACCGCGGAGCCAAAATCATCGCACGTGGATTCCGCGATGCAGGATTTGAAGTGATCTATACCGGGCTCCATCAAACACCGGAACAGATTGTTGCCGCCGCCATACAGGAAGATGTGGATGGCATAGGACTATCTATTCTCTCAGGCGCCCATGATTATATCTTCCCGCAGGTGATTGAACTTCTCAAAGAAAAAGGGGGCCATGATATCGCTGTCTTCGGGGGAGGAATCATTCCCGAAGAGGACATCCTCGCTCTGAAAGGGAGCGGAGTGAAGGCTCTATTTGTTCCGGGAACGCCTATCGAAGAAGCCGTGAAGTGGGTCCGGGAGAATATTAGACCCAGAAAATAAATCATAGTCTATTGGTCTTATAGTCAAATAGTCTTATAGTCTTTTGCTATCTGACTAACAGACTAATCGACTATGCGACTAATGATTCCGCATTCCGAAATCCGAATTTGAAAAAGAAGGGGGGTGAAGGCTTTTTAATTTCAGATCGTAGAGTCACTATTCACGATTCACGAATCACGAGTTAAGAAAGGAGGGAAACCTAATATGTCAAAACGTGTTGCAATTGTCGGGATAGGAACAACAGGATTTCGGGCAACGACTCCTGATGTCTCCTATCGGGAATTGACCTATGAAGCGGCTACAAAAGCCTATCTTGAGGCCGGCATTGAACCCAAAGACGTCGATGCCTTTGTGGCCACTTCTGAAGACTTTCTTGAGGGCTACAGCATTGCTGATGAATATTGTCCTGATCAGTTGGGGGCGGTGTTAAAGCCTATCTATTCGATCACCGGAGATGTCATCCATTCCCTGGCTTCCGCCTATATGATGATCCTCTCGGGAATAGGAAACATCATGGTGGTTCAGGGATTGTCCAAAGCATCCAATATGCTGACCCTATCGGATATGGTCACCTTTGCAATGGACCCCATTTACAACCGGCCTTTAAAAGAAAGCCCCCATGCTGTGGCCGGAATGGAAATGGCCAGGTATATGTATGAGACCGGCACGACCCGGGAACAGATCGCAAAGGTCGTGGTGAAAAATAAAAGGAATGCGTTAACCAATGATTTGGCAGCCCATGGGGTTCTCATTGATTTAGACTATGTGCTCAATTCAGAGGTTGTCTCTTATCCTCTGACTCAGATGGACATCAGTCCCCACTCTGATGGGGCCGTGGTGATGGTTCTGGCTGAAGAGGAAACAGCAAAAGCCCTCTCTAAAAAACCCATCTGGATCAGGGGAATCGGATGGTGTTCGGATACTCCGGGCCTCGAGACCAGGAACTGGGGCGAAGCCATCTATGCTCAAATGGCTGCGGACATGGCTTATAAAATGGCCGGGATCCGCTATCCCAGGAAGGAGATTAACTTTGCAGAAATTAACGATGAATTTTCCTATAAGGAACTTCAGCACCTTGAAGCCATGAGAATTTGCAAAAAAGGGGAGGCTGGTCCTTTAACCGAAATCGGAGGAACGGAAATCGGTGGTGAATTCCCTGTCAATCCTTCAGGAGGCTGTCTCGGAGTTGGAAACCTCTTTGAACTCAACGGCGGACATACCGTTCTTGAAGTGGTCCGTCAGTTACGGGGAGAGACAGGCAAGAATCAACTCAAAAATGTAACTACAGGGCTGGCCCAGAGCTGGAGGGGCGTCCCTACGACAACCGGAACGGTTGCCATTCTGAGCAATTAAGGAGGAGGTGAAAAGATGAGAAGAGTTGCCATTGTTGGAGCAGGTATGACTAAATTTTATCGAAACGCTCAGGAGACATCCAAAGAGCTGGCCTATGAGGCCACAAAAATGGCTCTGGACTCCTGTGAGATGAAACTGTCAGATATTGATTGCGTCACAATTGGTAGCGCGCCGGATGCTTTTGATGGCGTTCATATGAAAGGCGAATATCTTTCCGATGGTTCGGGCGCCTTTCGAAAACCGGTGATGAGACATTTTGTTGGAGGTGGAACAGGCGTTCTCTCACCAGCTCACGGATGGTTCATGGTGGCCTCGGGAATGTTCGACACCTGTCTGGTCGTAGCAGAGGAGAAGATGTCCTGTGCCTATCCCCATCCGGCAGGAGCATTTATCACGATTTTTGATCACACCACGGAACAGGCTCTGTACCCCACATTGATCTACATCTTCGCCATCGAGATGAACCGTTTTATGACCACCCATGGCTATCGGAAAGAGGATATCGCCCTGGTGGCCGTTAAGAATAAGAAGAATGCATTGGATCATCCGTGTGCGCAGTTGCCGGGTGAAGTGACCGTTGAGGATGTACTCAATTCGGAGATCATGGCCTACCCGGTCAATCGACTTGACATCAGTCCTACAAGCGATGGCGCGGCTTGCATGATATTGGCGGCTGAACACGTCGCCCGCCGGGTGACTGAGAAGCCAATCTGGCTTGACGGTGTGGGTTGGTGCCTCGATACGGCTTACTGGTGTACCCGAGATCTCTACTATCCGGATTATCTTGAAGTGGCAGCCCGTCAGGCTTACAAAATGGCAGGGATCAAAGAACCCTCTAAGGAGATTCATATCGCTGAACCCTATGATCCCTTTACCTACAAAGAACTCCATCACATTGAAGGATTATTGCTCGCTCCAAGAGGAAAGTCCGTCCAGATGCTGGTGGATGGACACTTCAACAGGGATGGAAACTTACCCTGCTCTCCATCAGGAGGGCTTCTGGGGGTTGGCAATCCCATCGCGGCTGCAGGCTTGATGAAGGTCATAGAGCTCTATCTCCAGTTAAAAGGAACGGCTGGAAAAAGACAGGTCCCCGGCAACCCTACCTGTGGCGTTGCCAATGCCTGGGGAGACTTAATGCAGGTTGGAACCGTGGTCGTATTGAGAAGCTAAAGAGATCTCTGAGAAACTCCGTTATGTTCTCTTGATTACACAGATTTAAAAAAATGCATTTCGTATCTGTGTAATCGTTTCATAATCTATGTAATCAGAGATTTCTGGACCTTTTCAGAAATCTCTAAAAGGAGGTGAAGATATGGAGCTTACAGAAAAGATGGTAGCTAATTCGGCGACAAAACTGAGCGCCGAGGAGATATTAGAAGGAAAAGTCCTCTCTGTGAAATGGGAGCCCAAGTTAAAATATGCCTGGGACAATGGCCCTGCTATCGGTAGGTATCTCGCAGAACTAAAAAACGGCAAAATCATTGGCAAAAAATGTGATAAATGTCATCGTATCATGATTCCACCCAGGATGTTCTGCGAGCTTTGCTGGGTCCCAACAGGTGAATGGGTCTATGTCAAAGATACGGGCATTGTGAACACCTGGATCATAGGCCATGTAGACTGGAAGGCAAAGCGCCTCGATATTAAGGGAGGTGTCCGGCCTATTACCCTGAGCATCATAGAAATTGATGGAGCCTCAAAAGGAATGGGCATTCTCCATCATCTCGGCGAAGTGGACCCCTGGAAGATTCATCGGGGCATGAAGGTGAAGGCGGTCTGGAAACCGCCCGAGGAGAGAACCGGATCGATTACGGATATTAAGTATTTTAAACCCATTAAATAATGACACCCCCTCCCCTACCCTCCCCCCTCTGAGGGGGAGGGAGAGGGTGGGGGGAATGGAGGTGAAAATATGGCATTGATCGAGCGATTTCAGAAGACGACGGACATCGGTTACTGGGAAGGCCAGATCCCGATGAACTATATCTATACCGTGGGAAGGGCCGGAGAAAAGTTCTTCCGTGAGATCATGAACGGTAAGATCTTCGGCGCAAAATGTGATGTCTGCAACATCATCTATGTCCCACCCCGGACCTACTGCGAGAAATGTTTTGCCCGATTGGAAGATAGCTACGTCGAAGTGGGAACAAAGGGAACCGTTCACACCTTTACTCAATGCTACGAAACTTTCGACGGCATGAAAAAAGAGGCTCCATCCCTGGTTGCCGTAATCCGGATTGACGGAACCGATGGAGGGCTTGTCCACTGGCTTGGCGAGGTCGATTTTAAGAAGGTCTATATCGGAATGCCTGTGGAGGCGGTCTTTAAAGCTAAAAAGGACCGCGAGGGAAGCATTCTGGATATTAAGTATTTTAAACCAACAAAATAGCAATCCCACCTTATCTCCCCTCCCCTTGTGGGAGGGGATAAAGGGGAGGGGGAAATGAATTTACACCCCCACCCTCACCCTCCCCCATCAAGGGGGAGGGTATGAGAGGTGGGAATGCGGGAGGTGAAAAATGCCGCTCGATTTTGACTTAACTGAAGAACAACAGATGCTCCGTAAGATGGTTCGCAATTTCGCCGAAAAAGAGATCGCCCCCGTCGCTCAGGAACTCGATGATAAAGAGGAATTCTCCTACCATTTGACCAAACGAATGGGTGAACTCGGACTGTTCGGCCCCTTTGTCCCTGAAGAATATGGCGGAAGCAATGTAGGCTATGTCGGTTATATTATTTCTGTGGAAGAGATTGCACGTATCGATGGCTCCCAGGCGGCGACCCTCGCGGCTGGAAACTCTCTTGGCATCTCTCCCATTTATTATTACGGGAATGAGGAGCAGAAACAAAAATGGCTTCCTGATCTCTGTGCGGGAAAGGCCCTTTCCTCTTTCGGCCTGACCGAACCGAATGCGGGTTCGGATGCGGGAGCCTCCAAAACAAACGCAGTTTTGGAAGGAGACCACTGGGTGATCAACGGGTCCAAAATCTTCATCACCAATTCCACCACCGATATGAGCAGGGTCTGTGTGGTTCAAGCAGTCACAGGTAAAAGGAATGATGGGAAGAATGAGATCTCCTGCATCCTGGTTCCAAATGGCACCCCCGGTTTCACAACGAAGGCCATGCATGGAAAAATGGTCTGGAGGGCATCCAATACCGGCGAACTCTACTTCACGGACTGTAAAGTCCCCAGGGAGAATCTTCTTGGACGGCGGGGAGATGGGTTTCATCAAATGCTTGCTACCCTCGATGGAGGAAGGCTCAGCATCGCTGCCATGGGCTTAGGAGGCGCTCAGGGCGCTTTTGAATTGGCGCTCAAATATGCGAGCGAACGGGAGCAATTTGGAAGACCGATCGCCACGTTCCAAGTGAATGCTTTTAAACTGGCGGACATGGCCACCGAGATTGAATTGGCAAGGCTGCTGCTTTATAAAGCCTGCTGGTTGTGTGAACAACACCGATCTTTCTCGAAAGAATCGGCGATGGCCAAAATGTTCTGTTCAGAGATGTATCACCGTGTGGCCAACCAGGCCGTCCAGCTCCATGGCGGATATGGTCTGATGAAGGAATATGCCGTCGAGCGCCATTACCGAAACCAGAAGCTCCTCGACATCGGCGAGGGAACTTCAGAAGTTCAGCGAATTGTAATTGCGAGGCACATCGGAGTCCCCGGAAGAGCCCTGTGAAAACGAATAATCCCCATTTTCTCTTCCAGTATGAGGATTATCTGTGAGGATATCAGGGAAACCTGGAAGTATATGGACATTGGGGATACATTTGCTTGCTAATTGAAGAGCCTTTATGGCAAAATGTGGGGGAAACAAGATTTAGAAAGAGGACATGGATACAAAAGAAGAATCAACAAGGTTGCACCTCTCCCCTGGCATGGGCGCTCAACCTACGGAGGGCTTAAAAATGGTCTTTGGACGAGCCCATCGGAACTCTGTACAGAAGAGTTGGCTATCGAATTGATCAATAAAGCGAGCAAATCTGTGGATAAGGCCTCGGGATTTATAGAGGAATTCTTCAAGTAATCTGGGGGGTGAGAGAGCTTAAGGATTACGGACATGGACACGTTCTTTTAAGGGATGAGTATGGACATCGAAAAGGTTAAGGACGAAGTTAGACGGATTGCCATGAGGTTAGCAAAGAAAGAGATATTAGCCGTAGGGCTCTTCGGCTCATTGACAAGATTGGACTTCGATGAACGGAGTGATATTGATATTTTCGTCATCACCGAAAAGGAAATTCCGCTCAGAGAGCAAGATGAACTCTATAATACCTTTAGCGAATTGATACCCAAGTTTGGAAAGGATGTCACTGTCCTCGTCTATGACATCGATAACCTGAAAAAAATACCCACATGGCAGACTCTAAACCTTGTAAAGGATGCCTGCTTCGTCTATGATCGGGCGGAAATAGAGAAAATATTCGGGATGATCCTCCAGAAGGCCCAAGAACATGGGATTGTGTACGACCAACAGGAAAAGGTTTTTAAACTAAAAAAGGCAGAAAGAATGGTATTCTCACTAAGGGAGTAAAAATTTTTACGCAAAAATGAATCATCATCGCCCGCCACATCGGCGTCCCCGGCCGCACCCTGTGAGACTTGATTGGAGTGAGTTATAGGCCCTTAAGAAATTTAGTCGGGAGCGCTGAAGAGCTTCTTGCATTACGCGAGACTTCACCCGGAAAGTATCTTGCCGTCGTTTATCGTGAATTTGAGAAGGATGGTTTCATTATCACCGCCTTTCTGACAAGCAAGATCCAATTCCTAATAAGGAAGCCAGGAAGGCAGGAAAAATTCCCTGCCGCAGGTCTAAAACCCAAATTCTTTATTCATGGTTTCCTGGGTTCCTAATAAAGAGATTCCTAAAGCGGAGGAAACAATTATGGCCCATGGAATAATTGAGGACTATCTCAAAATAATTCCTGCAGTGAAATCTGCGCCTCAAAAGTATCTCTGGTCATCTTATGATGCTGAAGCTGACGTGTTGTACATCAATTTCAAGAAGCCAAGTCATGCCACAGATAGCGAATTCACAGACGATGATATCATCATCCGGTATGAAGGAGATGCTATCGTCGGGATGACCATCCTTCATGCAAGCTGCGCTTCTTTGATCCCTTCCTTAATACCGTTCGCGTAGACGGCCAAGTCGCCGGCAAGCGGGTGGCCAGTAACAATATCAATGGCCTCAATCAGGTTGCGGTGGCACACGGCGCCGTTGAACGCCAGATCCAGGATACCAGTCGAGGGCGATGAAGCCAGGATGTCGCGCTTGCCGATTTTGCCGGGTGTGCTGTTGCCTGCAAGGTTATAAACGATGCTCACTCCGGAGGTCGGCGGCACGCCGTTGCCGGTCGAGAAAGTCCCAAGCTGAACTGCCGGAACTTGCGGGATTGGATCTCCTGCAGGGTTGGTGTTCGCGAAGCTGTATCCGCAGAGGTTGTCGAGCACGCTGACCCGTCCGAGGGCGTTGCTGTAGGTCATGGCGATGGCGTTGCTCGCAAACGCATAGTGCGAAAGCTGCAGCGCATCGCTGTCCGCCAGCCACCCGTAGTCGCGTAGTTTCCTGAGCGCACTTGCCGCCTGGTCCGCGACCGTCGCGCCGTCCACCAGGCCATTATTGGCCAGGCTCGCGCAACGTTCGTCGCCGGATGCGATTACACTCGGAAGAAGCAGGTTGACGATGCCATACCCGCCGTTGGCTGTGATATCGAGGGGGGCGCGGTAGTTGGTGTGGATGGCATTGCGGCGCAGCTCCGCCGGTGTTGGGTTCAACGGATTAGTGAAAGCCGGCGCGGCCGCAGCCAGCCCCGTCTTGCCTAGCCCCGCGGTCAGCAGGTCCTCTGAGATGCCATCATAGTACTCGGCACTAATTTCTCCGATGTAGGGCGGCTTAAGATTCTTTACTCCAAGGTGGCCGATGTACATGTCATATGCCAGTTCCGCCGGTTGACCGGCATGCGAGGGCGTTGTCAACCCCAATGACAGGAGACTAAACGCGAACAATGCACGCAGGGTAATTGCGAACACTCGTTTCATGAATGCTTGCTTTCTCATGTTCTCTCCTCCTTTCTGATATGGGCGGCTGTTTCCAGAAAGATCTGAATAGTCTTTCTGGTTCGATCTAATACTGATCTCCTCATAGACGGCTCTTTTGGCTATCCCTCTCCGAGCCAGAGGCTCTCTGAGCCGGCGGCCCCCCCCTCTCCCCAAGGGGAGTAAGAGTGGAAGTAGAGCGCTACTTTATCCAGGAGGCGGGCACTAAAATCGCATCGGGAAATAGAACGCAGATGATGACCCCAATGATCTGAAGAATGAGAAAGGGAACGATGCTCTGGTAAACCTCGGCCGTATTTAAGGACTTGGAAGCAATCCCTTTCATATAAAAAAGGGCATAACCAAAGGGAGGTGTCAAGAACGAAGTTTGCAAATTGACTGCAAGAATAACAACAAACCAAAGTGGGTCAAAACCAAGTTCTACAGCAATCGGCAAGAAAATGGGGAAAGTGATGTAAACAATCCCAATCCAGTCAATGAGTGACCCCAGAATAAAGACAATAAAATTCATTAAGAAAAAGGTGCCCCATTTACCCAAACCAAGCCCTAATATAAATGACGTCAATACTTTACCGCCGCCCATGCCCATGAAGACACCTGTAAAGCAAGTTGCCCCGACGAGTACAATCATAACCATGGAAACTGTCTTACCGGTTGAAACCGTTGTTTCCTTCACCATCTTCCAGTTAAAGCGACGGTAACCCATAGTCATTAACAGGGCAAGAAAGGCTCCTACCCCTGCGGCCTCCGTGGCTGTAGCCCATCCGCTGAAGATTGCGCCAAGAACGCCAATGATGAGGAGGCCCGGGGGTAACAGGGAAATCGAAGCCATCCTGAGTCGCTTCTTCACCGGCACCTGCCTGCTCTCCTCTAATGACAAAGGGGGTCCTAATTCCGGTCGTAGGCCGCACCGGAGGGCGATGTAAATCAAATATAATGCGGAAAGAATTAAACCCGGAACGACACTCCCGATATAGAGTTTGCCCACAGACAATCCTGACTGGTCTCCCATAACGATGAGCATAATACTTGGGGGAATGAGGATGCCAAGGGTGCCTCCCGCCATAATCGTTCCAGCCGTCAATTTTTTATCATAGCCATATCTTATCATCATAGGGAGAGCTAAAAGACCCATACTCACCACCGATGCCCCGATCACACCCGTGCAGGCGGCAAACACGGTGCAGACGACGACCACTGCCAGGGCCAACCCCCCTCTTAGGCGACCCAATAGATAGCGTAGCGATTCAAAGAGATCATCGGCAACGCCTGAGTACATCAACAGGTTGGCCATCAAAATGAACATGGGAATCGCCACCAGAATAAAATTATCTGTCAGGCCGATAATCCGGTTGACAAACAAAGGGAAACACGCTGGACCCCAGACCACAAAACCAAAAATGACTGCCAGTCCGCCCAAAACAAAGGCTAAAGGATGCCCGAGGAAAAGGCCGATGAAAAGTCCGGCAAACATGAGGGCAGTCATCATCACAATTTTGAATTCAACCATTATCCCTCTTCTCCTTTAGCGCCGGGGAATAGCATTTTTGCAAATTCAGACAACCCCTGAATGAGGAGCAACAGAGCTGTCGCCGGCGTCAATGTCTTCATAATTGGGGTAATGAGCGGCAGACCAATAGAAGTCTTTTCCCAGAATTTCCAGGAATCTACTGCTGAATCCATTCCCACGTAAAGCAGAACCAATATGAATGGAAAGAAGAATAACAGGTAGTTGATCACACTCAGGATTAATTGAGTTTTCGGAGAAAAACGCACGGTGATGATGTCAATGGCTACGTGGCCACGGTAAAGAAGAGTATAGGCGGCCAAAATCATGAAATGAGCGCCATAGAAAATGTTCGTCACCTCATAGGACCATATGTGGGGGGAGCCAAAAAATCGTCGGGTGATCACCTCATAAACGCACAATATCATCACGGGCCAGATCAACCATCCAGCCCCTCGACCTGTCCACTCACTGATGCTGTCGCAAGTCTTCGTAAACTTCCGTATGGTCATTTCAATCCCCAACGCCCCTATCAGCCAGACACCATTCTGGGAGCGTTTCATCAGTGTAGGCTTATCAGATACCCATCCCCCTCCCGACCTCCCCCTTGAAGGGGAAGGAGCGCCACTATTCCCCTCCCCCTCAGCGGAAGGAGCACCACTATTCCCCTCCCCCTCAGGGGGAGGGTCAGGGTGGGGGTGGGGTTGAGTAGAATTATTTGATATCGGGATATTTCTTCAGAGCCGTTCCAGAATTAAAGCGACCCTCCATCAGCCGCACTTTATCAAAACCCTTTAAAAAATTGATCATGGACTTGGCTATCTTCGCATAATCAGGATTCTTGGCAGACTCCATTTCCATAAACTTAATACATAGCTCCTCTAACTTATCTTGGGTTGCCTGGTCGAGCTGACTCTCTTTGATCCCTGCTGCTTTGAACTTTTCCAAGGCTGCGATCGATTCCCAATTCGTTTTAGAATAGGTCCATACCATGTTAGACATGGCCGCATTCTCTATAATGGCCTGTTGGTCAGGGGACAATTTCTTCCAGGCGTCCATGTTGATCATTAGGTCGCCCACCGTTCCCACCTGATGCCAACCTGCCGGTGTCACCCAGTACTTGGTATTCTCCTGGAACTTCATCGACCAGTCGGTGGACGGAACGCTAAACTCAGCGCCATCGATGGTGCCTAACTTGAGGGCCATATAAATCTCGCCGCCTGGAATTCGAACGGGTTTAGCGCCAATCTGCTCCAACACCCAGATCGACTGGAGCACTCCCGTTCTTAATTTCATGCCTTTGAAGTCATCAAGGGTTTTTATCGGCTTATTGGTTCGAAAACCGGACTCCGGACCAAGAATGCTAAAGGGGAAAAACATAATGTTATATTTCCCATAAAGCTCCTGACCCAATTTCAGACCACCGCCCTCATAAAGCCATGTCATCCAATCAACAGGGTGCATCATAAATCCGATGGAGCAAAAAAGGTCGAAGGCGGTATTCTTGCCGGTCCAATAAGTTGACCAGGCGCCTCCCACTTCGACAACGCCTTTCCTCACACCATCAAATACTTCAAAGGCCGGCATGAGTTCGCCGGCAGGATGAACGGTAATGGTCAACCTACCTCCGCTCATTTTATTTACCGTCTCCGCAAAGCGTAAGTCACCCTCATGATGGGGCGTTAATGCAGGCGTCCGTCCAGTAGCCATTCGCCACTTGATTGCTTGGGCCTGGGCCATTCCGGCCAAAGTCATACTTATCACCAATAAAAATATTCCGGCCAACAATAGTGTTCTTCTTCTCATAATCCCACCTCCATAGAATTTATAATTTGATAAGTCAACTTTATGGATTTGCAAGACAAGTGCCAATATTTTTATGGTCTTATTATTTTATAACCTATTGGGATTTATGAAATTTTCTTAAGGAGAGCAATGGAAACATCTTGATAGAAAATTTCTGCCTTGCAGTTTTGCTAATATTTTGCAAATCTGCAAAAGGCCAACATCTCATATATGGAGCCCCACGGGCAAAGCCCCTGGTACCTCCATGAAATACCCTCCTACGCCAAGGCTTCGGAGGAATTGTCCGCCAGTGGCGAAATCCGCCGAAACATTAATACTGCGGCGAATGAATGACCCCGTGGCCGTTTATGCAACTGTAAGCTCAACTTGCCTCGCAAAGCGCGGTAACCGACAAAGAAGAAAGGGGGAGGCAGCCGATGAAAAGCGCCGTGTTCATAATTGTTATGTTGATAGCTACATCAAGCTTGTCTTTTGGCCAGACTGCGGAAATCCACAAGGCAGCGTACAATGGCGATATCCAAAAAGTGCGTGAGCTTTTGCAAAAAGGAGTGAATCCGGATGAGAGGGACTGGTATGGCGGGACAGCGCTCCACGCGGCTATGTTCCAAAAGAACACGGAGATCGTAAAACTGCTTCTGGAAAACAATTTCAGCATTGATGCTGTAGGGCCTCAAAATGGTTATACGCCGCTTCATGACGCAGTCTGGGCAGACAATATAGAAGCGGTTAAGCTTCTGCTGGACAAGGGCGCCAAGACGGGCATAAGAGGGAAAGATGGACTGACACCCTATGCAAAAGCGAAAAAGGAGGGAAAGACCGGAATTATGAAGCTTTTTGAATCGAGGGGAATCAAGGAATAAGGATGTGCCTGAAACATGACCTCATACAAGTCTGCTCACCTTTCGTGTTTTAGGGAAAACAGCTAAAAGAGAGTCACCCACAAAATCCTCAAGGACGTGTTCAAGAAACACTCTTCACATCAGTCCGATAATGTCGCGGGTGATCAGCGGTATTTTCTTTCTGAAAAATTTTTTTACTTCCGGCCAGCCGACTTTGAAATTTATTTTTGGCAGCGGATCGTTTTCCGCGTCGGTAAAATACACCAAGCTCTTCAAAATGTGATGGTAATCATGCGCCACATGAGGATATTGTTTTTTGAGACGGCGGATGGTCTTGTCCAGCGGTTCAAGATTGTTCGCGCACCAGTAGAGATCAAAAAAATCCCGCTTGCGACCCCTTTGTGAGATAGCAATGATTTTCATAACCGCGATATCCAGAAAATGAAGCATTCGAATGGTTCCATACTGCCTCAACTCTTGGTCCGGCGTAAAAAACGGATAGGCGATAAAACTGACTTTGGCGCCGAAAAGCTCCCCATAGACTGTCCCCTCTTCGTTGATGTTCGTACGCCAGTCCTTATTATCCAAGAAATGCTGAAGCAGCCGAGTGTTGTCAAAACCCCTCTCGGAAGTAAAGAAATCAAGATCAACAGAACTACGATGCCCAGCCTGGAGCGCCAAAGCCGTGCCGCCTGCCAAATACCAAGCCGCTTTCCCTATCCATACTTCCTTGGACAAAAAATCAAGCGCCTTTTTGGTTTGAAGCGGCAAGGTCTCAAAATGCCAGTCTAGTTTTTTTCCAGAAGAATCCGCCATAAATTCTTGGTTTTGGAATGTAACGAACGCGAACGAACAACTACTTTTTTAATGAAAGCCGGCTTATAGAAACGCCACAGCCAGCGAACATCTTGATCGCTACCGAAATCCAGAACTCTTTCAACGATATAGACAGCATTTTTCCGGGCATCTATATCTTTGACGTCCGCATCCCAAAATAACGACCTCTTCTTGAGCGTTTTCACACCGCAATTATAGCATATTTCAGGCAAAAAAATCAAAATCCCATGTTGCTATTGTATTCCCAAACCCGTCGGCGCGGCAGGCGGCGTGGTGTCGAGGACGCCTGTCCGCGTTCTGGATATCACAATGTCATCCCAATAAACTTTCCGATCTTCCGTAATCACGCCCTGATCAACATTCTCCTGTCCAAAATACGGCTTTTTTAAAAAGCTATTTTGGACAAGAGTGACTGCTTATGGAACAATGCGTAGCCCTGTCGGCGCCGTGGGCGGCGTGGTGTCGGGGGCGCTGGCTAACGGATGGGGGTAGGTATAGGGGATGTAGTACGCAGTCCATGTATTTGTTGCTGTGCATTTATACAAAGTACCGCTGATCGTTTCAGTATGGTTAGCGCCAACCATGCCGCTTAAATTGGAACAAGATTGATTGGTTGCCCAGTAGCCGACGCCAACCGTGCACGTTGCCGGCCTCGCCGCCGGCGTGCCGCACCCCATCCCGGTAGTTCCATTGAAAGACGAGTTGTATGTATAGTAATCGCGATTTGGTTTGATATGCTCAATTGCATTAGCATTCCATGCTATTGGCGATGTCGGGACTTCAGAATTGCTTGCGTTTTTATTGAGCCAAACGTATGCAGGGACCAAAGGTTGTGCGTATGGTTTTACGGGGCTGTGGTCCCATTGCGTGTTATCCGGGCCGCGCCCGATCTGATCGCGACATGGATATCCAGACGAATCGCTGTTGCCATCCCATGCTGAAGCGCCGTTACATAGTCCACCGCCCTGTCCGGCAGCGGCGTAGCTGCGGACGTTATCAAAATTATTTTTACAGAGGATTTATGATTTCCGTATTCCGGGGCAATCCGGACACCTATTCCATTTGTTGATTCTGGACAACCCATTCCTGTCCATTCCGGACATTTTTTGTAACTTGTGATCGAAGCGGCCATATCGGAGATCCAACCATCGCTCATGCCATCCTGGACTAGCTGGAATGGAAACATCTTGATAGAAAATTTCTGCTTTGCAGTTTTGCGAATATTTTACAAATCAACCCATTCGACTCCCCGGTCTGATCCTTCGACATCGCTCAGGACAGGCGCCCGGGGTATGCTCAGGGTTGATACTGAGCGGTGCTTTTCCCTCGACTCTGCTCGGGATGGTGAGCCCCTTCGATAAACCCTTCGGCCTCGAGCGCAGGGCCGAGAGGCTCAGGGCCTTGAGCCTGTCGAGAGGCTTGTCGAACCATTACCCCGATTTAAAAATCGGGGTTTGGCGCCGTCGAACGTATCAACAAAAGGCATATTGACCCCTATCCATTCTTTTGGTATTTTATGGGCAACTGAACTTCACTCCTTTGGGCCTTGGCATTCGGGGAAGTTACGTATCCCAAGCGCCCGAAGGTTTTAAATTCCCTCTTTTTTCGTATTCGTTAACGAAAGGAAGCGAAAACCGATGAACAAGAAGAAGGTGGCAAGCAGCAAACGATTGAGTTTCGCAGAAGATTTGATTGAAAATCTACCCATCGGAATGATGCTGCTCGATAATAATGGAAAGATTATCAGAATGAATAAAAAACAAGAGGAGGCGTCACAAATTGAAAGACAAAAGATATTGGGAAAGACATTCGAGGAGGCTTTCCCAAAGACCCTTGAACAGGGCGTAAGAAAACCCTATTTTAAGCTATTAAAGAATGGAACCTCTTTCGATATGATTATCGACCGATATATCCCCCAATACTACTCTCAACATATTACTTATCGAGCCAGAGGAGCTCCCTTTTCATCGGGGAGATACTTTATTCTTCTCCATGAACATGCGGAAGAACTTGGCCAAGAGAAAAGACTCGTCGAAAAGAGAACGAAAGAGTTACAAGAATCCAAGAACTTTCTTGAATCCCTCATCGATTCCTCCCCCAACATAGTGATCAGCACAGACCTCTCGGGTAGGATCTTGATTTTTAATCAGACGGCAGAAAACATCTTTGGTTATAAGGAAGAAGAAGTATTAAAGAAAAAAATAGATTGTCTCTTTGCGGGAGTCCAATTCAACAGAGGATCAGAAAGAAAAAATGTCTACGCCTCCAAGGAAGTCATCTGTGTCAAGAAGGACCAAACGACTTTTCCGGCTTCTATTCGTATATCCGACATCAAGAATACCAGGGGCAAATCCATTGCAAAATTATGCCTGCTTTTCGACCTAACAGAGAAGAAGGAGATGGAAGAGAGATTGCACTTGAGCGAAAAATTGCCTTATATTCTGAACTCATGGGAGGGATTGCCCATCAACTGAATAACCCATTAATCGGAGTGGTTAATTTTTCTGAAATGTTATTGAAAGAAATGGAGACCGGAGACCCCAAAAAGGACCTGGCAGAAACCATTTCAAAAGCCGGCAAGGAATGTTTAAGAATTATAACCAGTGTTCTGAATTGCATTAAAGACCCTTACCTCACTTTTTCGAGAACCGATATCCATGAAGTTCTAACGAATTCGCTTCAACCCCTGCGAGAACAATTCGGAGAGAGCTTAAGCAGAGTGTCCATTAAAACATTGTGGGGCCCGGATGTTTCACCAATATTGGGGGATGGAATTCAACTCAAACAATGCTTTTTGAACATATTGACCAATGCCATCCAAGCCCTGCAGAATGGAGGAAGTCTTCAAATCGAAACCGCATATGATGAGATGAAAAAAGAGATCAGAATTATTTTCTCAGACACCGGAACAGGGATACCAAAGGAGTATCTTAATAAAATTTTTCTCCCATTCTTTTCGCTCCAAAAGAATGGGAAAAGACATGGGCTTGGTTTAAGTTTTGCATATCAAATTGTGAAAAACCATGGCGGCCATATAAATGTCGAAAGCGAAGTAGGGCTGGGCAGCGCTTTTACGATCACCCTTCCTGCAAGTTAAACGACTCATAAGGGTATAGATCTTATGGCGAAAGAAGAAAAAGTATTAATCATTGATGATGAGCTCTTTTCGAGAGAATATTTTCAAAAAATTCTTGAAAAGACTAATTTCTCCGTAAAAAAGCCTCTAATGGTTCCGACGGGTTGGGTTTTTTCAGGGGATTTCCATACGATTTGGTGATCCTGGATATCAGACTTCCGGATGCCGATGGAATAGATATCTTAAAACAAATTAAAGAAATCAATCCTCTCACCCCGGTCATCATCATCACCGCTTATGGAACGGTGGAGAACGCTGTCCGCGCAATGAAATTAGGTGCGTTTGATTTCTTAATGAAACCCTTTGAAGAAACAGAGAAGGTATTAATCACCGTCAAGAATGCAATCTATCAGGGAAGATTAGAAAGAGAAAATCTATTATTGAAGAGTAGATTGAAAAGTGAATCATTATTCTCTAACATTATTGGGCGAAGCGCAATCATGCAAAGGATATTCGAGTTAATTAAAAAAGCCTCCGAAGTGGAAAGTAATGTTCTCATCCAGGGAGAGAGCGGGACCGGCAAAGAATTAACGGCTCATGCCATCCATATGAACAGTATTCGAAAGAAGTCTGTCTTTTTAGCGCTTGATTGCGGCGGGTTGCCTGAAAATCTCCTTGAAACCACCCTTTTTGGATATGAAAAAGGCTCTTTTACAGGGGCTTTCAAAACGACCAAAGGATATTTTGAGGAAGCGGATAGCGGGACATTGTTCCTTGACGAAATAGGAGAGGCAAGCCCTTCATTACAGATCAGATTGCTTCGGTGTCTGCAAGAAAAGGAAGTGATTCGGGTGGGGGGCACAAAGCCCTATCTAGTAGATGTCAGAGTGATTATGGCGACGAATAAAAATCTTCAAGAAGAAGTCGTAAAGAAACGTTTTAGAAAAGATCTCTTTTATCGAATCAATGTGATCAAAATAGACTTACCTCCACTCAGAGATAGGCGAGAGGACATCCCTCTGTTGGCCGGCTATTTTATAGAGAAATATTGCTCTTCGATGAATAAGGATAAAAAAGTCATCCATCCTAAGGCATTACAAGTTCTTATGAACCACGAATGGCCGGGAAATGTAAGGGAACTTCAAAATGTTATCGAAAGAATCGTAGCCCTTCATACCGGAGAAACCATCACGGACAAGGATATTCTCGAACATATCACCATCTTCCGTGGAGAAGAGGATTATGATTTCTTGGATTATCCCTATGACAAGGCCAAAGAATTGTTCGAGAAGAGATATGTGGAAAACCTCTTAAAAAAATTTCCTAAAGACTTAAATAAAGCATCCCTTCATGCGAAAGTCCATCCGGCCACTCTTTATCGCAAAATAAAGCACCATGAAATTCAAAAGTAATTTTATGTAAAATGATTTGTAAACACGCAAATAATTCGCAACATTGCAAATTTAAAATAAAAATGTTCATTCTACACAACCCTCCCCGTGCAAGAAACCCTTGAATTTACAATAAATTATTAGCTACCCCCTAATTCATCATATTGGCATTCGTATTGCTAATCAAGGTGAAGGAGGTAAATAAAATGGGAAATCGATTAAAAAATAAAGTGGCAATTGTAACAGGCGCCGGTTCTATTGGACCTGGGTGGGGTAATGGCAAGGCAACAGCCGTGTTGTTTGCCCGTGAAGGGGCAAAGGTCTTTGCGGTTGACCTTAACCTCGCTGCAGCCGAAGAGACGAAGGCCATCATCGAAAAAGAGGGAGGGATTTGTTCAGTGATGAAGGCGGATGTCTCCAAGTCTGAAGAAGTGAAATCAATGGTTGACCAATCCATTAAGACCTATGACCGGATCGATATTCTCCATAACAATGTCGGCATGGTTGTTCCGGGTGGCCCAGTGGAGACCACCGAAGAGACATGGGACCGTGTCATGGCGGTTAACCTCAAAAGTATGTTTCTTACATGCAAAAATGCAATTCCCTACATGGAGAAACAAGGAGGTGGTGTTATCACGAATATCTCTTCTATTGCAGCAATTCGTTACACAGGTGTCCCATATATCACTTATTATACGACCAAAGCAGGGATCCTTGGCTTCACTCAGGCGATCGCTCTTCAATACGCCGAAAAAAACATACGTGCTAACGCCATCCTTCCCGGGTTGATGGATACTCCATTTTATAAGGAGCCCCTTAAGCAAATTTATGCGGAGGGAGACATCCCAAAGATGGTGGAGATCCGGAATCAGCAGTGCCCTATGAAAAAGATGGGGGATGCCTGGGATGTCGCTTATGCCGCCCTTTATCTTGCCTCAGACGAGGCGAAATATGTTACCGGCGCTCAACTCGTCGTCGATGGTGGAATCACCTGTAAATTTGCCTGAGTCTTTAATAAAAAAATTTGAAATTTCCCTAAAATTCCCTCCCCCTTTTGACGGGGGAGGGTGAGGGTGGGGGTGGACTATTTGGTCTTATATTGGTCCCCCCTCCCCTTTCTCCCCTCCCGCCGAGGGGAGGGGAGATCTATTTTGAACATCCCAGAGAAAGTGAGAGATAATTTCTCAGACTTTCTGGTGTAGGTATCTAAAACAAAATTTAAGGAGGTGCGGCATGAAAAAAAGATTCCTATTCGGGTGTATCTCAGTCATTTTCATGATGATACTGGTCCATCCCTGTTGGGGATTAGATGAAATTGTTGAGAAAAAAACTTTTTCTTTGAAAGAATTCATGCTTGTAAGCGGTAAGAAGATTTCTCCGGTTCAAATCGGGTATGAAACATATGGAACATTGGCCTCTACCAAAGATAATGTTATTTTGATCTGTCATTTTTACTCGGGTAATTCCCATGCTGCTGGAAAGTATTCCGCCGATCAGAAAATACCCGGCTATTGGGATGCCATTATCGGACCGGGGAAACCATTTGATACCAACAAGTACTTTATCGTCAGTTCTGATACTCTCTGTAATATGAACCCCAAAAGCCCTACAGTTATTACGACCGGTCCTGCTACCATTAACCCTGAAACAGGTAAACCGTATGGGTTGTCCTTTCCGATGGTGACTATCAGAGATTTTGTCAACTTACAATACAAGCTTTTAGAGCGCCTCGGTGTAAAAAAATTGAAAGCAGTATCCGGAGCCTCCATGGGAGGCATTCAATCTTTTGAGTGGGCTGTGGCTTACCCCGATTTTGTAGAACGGGTCATTCCGGTCATTGCCACTCCTAAACTGCACGGTTGGCTCATAGGTTGGATGAAGTTATGGGGGGACCCGATCAAATTGGATCCCAAATGGAATAATGGAGACTATTATGGAAAACAAGAACCTGTAGATGGCATGACCTATTCCCTTATGCTCATTACCCTCAGCGCTCAATGGGCCGACTGGGCAGAGAAGATATTCGACCGTAAGTGGGCTGATACCCAAAAAAATCCTTATCACGCCATGGAGAATCAGTTCTTGATTGAAGATGGCCTTTATAAGGGGGGGTTAGGAAGGGCTAAGACAGCAGATGCAAACTCGATGCTTTACTTAAATAAGGCCTGTGCGCTCTTTGATATCGGACACGGGCATGGTTCCTTTGAGGAGGCGGTGAAAAAGATCCAGGCAAAAGTTTTGATGATCGGGACGGACACGGACATCCTCTTCCCACCCCACCAGATCAAGGAAGGTGTCGATATTTTTAAAAAGATGGGTAAAAACGCAAATTATTTTGAGTTGAAAAGTCCCTTTGGACATTTGGGCGGAATTTTGAATATTACCCAAGCGAATGATGCCATTACAAAATTTTTGGGAGAATAGCGAGTTTCCCAACTCGTCGTCGATATGGACAAAGCTTTTTTAGTCTGAATCATCGTAGAGGAGGGACTTATGAATGTTGGAACGCTTTTTACAAAAACGGCTCGATCTTTCCCAGAAAGATTGGCCATCGCTTATGGAGATTATGATCTCACCTATCAACAGGCAAATGAACGAATCAACAAAATGGCCAATGCCCTCTTAAATTTGGGGATTAAGAAAGGGGAGAATGTGGCCATCGTATTACATAACTGCCCTGAATTCATCGAGATACTTTTCGCTTGTTTCAAGGCTGGAATAGGAACAGTTCCTATCAATTTTCGGCTCCATCCTAAGGAATGTGCTTTCATCATCGATAACTCCGAAGCCGTTGCTGTTGTTTTAGGAGAGGACTTCAGAGATTCCCTTTATGCCCTAAAGAACGAAATGCCACGGGTAAAGCATTACCTCTGCACAACTAAGCCTTTGGAAGGAATGCTTCATTATGAGACTTTGATCAAGGAAGAATCTCCAAAGTTTGTAGATGTGGATGTCGAGCGAAATGATTTGGCATGGCTATTTTATACCTCCGGTACGACTGGCCAACCAAAAGGAGCGATGCTGACCCATCATGTTCTGATGATGATGACGATGAATTTTTTTGCCGATATGACCCCTCTCGGCCCTGATGATGTGATCCTCCATGCGGCACCTCTAAGCCATGGCAGCGGTCTTTATGGCATACCCAATATAGCCAAAGGAGCGGCGAATGTCATTCTTCATGTAAAAACATTCGATCCTAAAACAGTTTTTGAGACCATTCAGAGAAGAAAAGTGACCAATATGTTTGCGGCCCCGGCCATGATCAAGCGACTCGTTACTTCTCCTGAGATCGACAAATATGATCTCAGTTCCATTAAATGTATTAACTACGGCGGGGCTCCTATCTATGAAGAAGATCTTAAAGAGGCAGTCAGAAAGATGGGGCAGGTGTTTGTCCAACTCTTTGGTCAGGCAGAATCCCCGATGACGATTACCTATCTGCGAAAAGAAGAACATCTTTTAGAGGGGACAGAAGAACAGATGAAGCGTCTGACATCGGCTGGAATCCCAAGGACAGATGTGGAAGTCAAGATATTCGACGAGCATGACAATGAACTTCCACCAGGAAAGATGGGAGAGATCGTCGTTCGGGGAGAAGTGATGATGAAGGGCTATTGGAGGAACCCTAAAGCCACCGCTGAAACCTTGAGGGGCGGATGGGTCCATACGGGTGATCTGGGGATCATGGATGAAAAAGGTTATGTCTATATCCTTGATCGGGCAAAGGATATGATCATCAGTGGCGGCGAGAATATATATTCGAGAGAGATTGAAGATGTGATCCTTAAGCATCCGGCAGTCCATGAAGTGGCAGTGATTGGAGTCCCGGATGAAACCTGGGGAGAAGCGATCAAGGCTATTGTATCACTGAAACCAGGCCAAAAGGTAACAGAAGATGTAATCATAAACTTCTGTAAGCAATATATGGCAAGCTATAAAAAACCAAAGTCTGTTGAGTTCATTGCCGAGATACCTAAAAATCCTTATGGCAAAGTTCTCAAAAGGGAACTCCGGGAGAAATACTGGGTGGGTGAAGCAAGGAGAGTGAGATGAGGAGATTTTTGAAAAAGTTCGGAAATCTCTGATTACACGGATTAGAAACAGACTAAAAAAAGAAAAATCTGTGTAATCATTTTTTGAAATCTGGGTAATCATGAAAGCCAAAAAATAGTTTTCAGAGCTCTCATGTAAGAGGTGATAATCAAATGCGGAAAAGAAAACTTTCAAGAGGGGTGGCCGTTGTCGGCGGGGGGTTGACAAAACTCGGTCTGTTCAAAGATCGAAACTGCAAGGATTTCTTTGCTGAGGCTTTTGTTGAAATGGCAGATTCCATTGACAAAGGTTTTAATCCCAAAGACATCGATGCCATCTATGTCGGAAATTACAGTAACGATTTTTTTGTAAATCAGGCCCATTGGGGACCCATCATCTCGGACTTGCTTGGGCACGTGCCTAAACCGGTAACCCGGACAGAGGCCGCCTGTGCCTCGAGTGCTGTTGCCTTTCGGGAAGGAGTCTTAGCCATCGCCTCAGGACTCTATGATATTGTTCTGGTGGGTGGCTTCGAACAGATGTCTAAGAGGACTACCGAAGAGGTTGCCGAGGGCTTAGCCATGGCTTCCAGTCCTTACGAAGTGGCTGCGGGTTTCACTTTTCCGGGCGTCTTTGGAACTATGGCCACTGCCTATTTTTCAAAATACGGGGCCGACCGAGAGGATCTTTTCAATGTGACCATTAAAAGCCACAATAATGCTCCTTTAAATCCAAAGGCCCAATTTCCAGTGACCATCCGGGATTTCATGGACGCTCGCACCAAGCGCTGCCGCACCAAAGGGGAACCCATCCCAGGATGGAAAGATGAAAAGGATTTTCTTCGTGATCCTGTAGCAAATCCGCCTGTTGCGTGGCCCATGCACCTTTTTGACTGCTGTCCCATTAGCGACGGAGCATCCTGTCTTCTCCTCGTGGCAGAGGACATTGCAAAAAACTTTACCGATGATCCAATCTACTTAGCGGGAATGGGACAGGGAAGCGGCTACAGCCTCCATGCCAAAAAAGACTTGACGACTTACGAAGCAACAAAATATGCGGCAATGGAAGCTTATGAGATGTCCGGCCTAACACCCAAGGATATCCAATTCTCCGAGGTCCACGACTGCTTCTCCATCGCCGAGATTGTTCATATGGAGGATCTTGGATTCTTTAAGCCTGGAGAGGCTTACAAAGCTGTGGCTGAAGGTCTGAGCCGGCTTGATGGTCCGATACCCATTAATACCTCTGGGGGGCTTAAAACCAAGGGCCATCCTGTGGGTGCTACCGGCGTTGCTCAACTCTATGAGATTTGGTTACAGCTTCGAGGCAAAGCCGGAAAAAGGCAAGTTCCCAACCGGAACTTAAGGGTCGGGGCTGCCCATAACCTTGGTGGAACTGGGGGAACCTGTACGTTTACTATTCTTGAGAGGAGACAATAATAATGATGGGGGAGAGAGCTTTCAACGATACATCATATGAGCAGTTCCTCAACGAACATAAAATCATGGGCTCGAAATGCAAGAAATGCGGGACTCTGGCCCTGCCCCCGCGGCCGATCTGCATATCTTGTTTCGGCAGAGAGATGGAGTGGGTGGAGTTCAACGGCACGGGTAAGCTGGCTGCCTTTACTATCATCACGATCGCTCCGCCGTACATGGTTAAAGAAGGTTTCAATCGCAATAATCCCTATGTGGTGGGAGTTGTTGAACTTGAAGAAGGAGTAAAAACAGTGGCCCGTATTGTTGGAGTGGATGCCAGGCAACCGGAATACATCAAAGTTGGCACCCCTCTCAAAGCAGAATTTCATGAAAAGAGGGGAGGGACGGAAACACAAACGCTCTTAGCTTTCAAACCTTAACCACCCAAATTCGCCGGTTCCCGCTATTTTTGGGCTTCCTTAGATATAGTCTTTCAGTAATCCTTTAAGGCGCTCCCTTTTTCTGTCGTAAACCCCGTTAGAAATTCCAGCGGGGCATTATTTCTAACGGGGTAAAGGTAGGTAAAAAGGATGAACCGGTTTCGTTGGCAAGTCATGAATGAACTCTTTGAAAAAACATCATAAAATTTCTTGAGAGTTATAAAAAGTTTTGTTATAGTCTTTCCACTATGGAAGCAGGTTTGGCCAAACGTATCCTCGATGGAGACATTCGGGCGGCTTCGAGGTTGATGAGGGATATCGATGACCGAATCCCCTCCGCCATGGATGCCTTAAAGGAACTTTATCCCAATACAGGAAAAGCCTATATTGTCGGAATCACAGGTCCGCCGGGCTCAGGCAAATCCACCATCGTCGATAAGATGGTTGATATCTTCCGTAAGGAAGGAAAGACCGTGGGAATTGTTGCTGTCGATCCCACCAGCCCTTTTACCGGAGGAGCCATCTTGGGCGACCGGATCCGGATGCAGCGCCATGCCACAGACGAAGGCGTCTTTATCCGTTCTCTCGCAACGCGTGGCAACCTCGGAGGACTTTCTCGCTCCACCCAGGATATCGTCAATGTGATGGACGCAATGGGAAAGGACATTATTATCGTCGAGACCGTTGGCGTCGGTCAGGACGAGGTGGAAATCGTCAACACCGCTCATACCTCGATCGTTGTTCTCGTCCCAGGTATGGGTGACGACATCCAGGCTATCAAGGCGGGGATTATCGAGATCGGAGATCTGTTTGTCGTCAATAAATGTGAGCGGGAGGGGGCGGAGAAAGTGGAACGGGACCTCCGGATGGTTCTCGAAATGGGCCGGAAGAGAGAAGACGGCTGGGAACCTCCCATCTTTAAAACCGAAGCCATCCTGGGAAAAGGAATCTTTGAATTGGTCTACGGCATCTACCGTCACAAGCAGATCCTGGAGCAGGGCCGGGCCCTGGAAAAGAAGCTGAGGGAAAGGGCAAAGGCCACTTTTCTCGAAGTCCTTGAAACAGAGGTCATGTCCCGTTTTATCCAAAAGATTGAGAAAGATGGAGAATGGGAAAGAATCCTTGATGATCTGATGAAACGCCGAACCGATCCTTATTCCCTGGCAGAAAAGATAATGGCAGAAGAGCTAAAAGATCAATGAAAATTGCAAATTAGAAATTGAAAAGTTAGCAATTTAAATAATTAGTAACATTGTTAATTTTGAAATGCTAATTTTACAATTTGCACTAAGTCTTTTTTAGGGGGGAATCCATACATGAGATCGATCGAAGCCATACGGAAAGAACTGGAGAAGAGGAGAGCAGAGGCCTCACTCGGGGGTGGTCAGGAAAGAATCGACAAACAGCATAAAGATGGAAAACTGACTGCCCGAGAACGAATCGATCTTCTCCTCGATCCGGGAACATTTGTGGAGCTGGACAGGTTTGTCACCCATCGCTGCCATGATTTCGGAATGGAAAACAAAAAGTTCTGGGGCGATGGGGTCGTGACTGGTTACGGAAAAGTGAACGGACGCCTGGCCTATGTCTTTTCTCAGGATTTTACGGTTTTTGGTGGAGCCCTGGGAATGGCTTTTGCAGAGAAGATTTGCAAGGTGATGGATCACGCCATGAAGACCGGAGCGCCTGTCATCGGCCTCAATGACTCCGGAGGGGCAAGAATTCAAGAGGGAGTCGAAAGCCTTGCGGGGTATGCCTACATCTTTTTAAGAAATACCCTCGCCTCCGGCGTCATCCCTCAGATATCAGCGATCATGGGACCCTGCGCCGGAGGCGCGGTCTACTCTCCCGCCATTACTGACTTCATCCTCATGACCAAAGGCACAAGCTACCTGCATATCACCGGTCCTGATGTGATCAAGGCGGCCATAGGCAAAACAGAAACCCCGGACGGAAGGCCCATCACTTCCGATCTCCTGGGCGGAGCCAGGGTCCATATGGAAAAGAGTGGGGTGGCTCACTTTGCCGGAGAGAATGATCAGGATACCATTCGCCTTATCAAAGAACTCCTAAGCTTCTTCCCTCAAAATAATCGTGAGAAGCCCCCTGAGATCCCCTGTACCGATGATCCGAATCGAATGGATGAATTTCTAAAGAAGGTTGTCCCGGAGGATTCTAAAAAAGCCTACGATATGAAAAAGATCATCCTGGGCACTGTTGACAATGGCTATTTTCTTGAGGTGCAGAAGGATTGGGCAAAGAATATCGTTGTCGGCTTCGCCCGGTATAATGGAATGCCCGTGGGCATTATCGCCAACCAACCCAACTGGTTGGCGGGTTCTCTCGACCCTGATTCTTCCGTGAAAGCGGGGCGATTCGTTCGCTTCTGCGACTGCTTCAACCTTCCCCTCATCACCTTTGTCGATGTCCCTGGTTTTCTCCCTGGAATGGATATGGAAGAAAGGGGCATCATCCGTCACGGAGCCAAACTCCTCTACGCTTTCTGTGAAGCCACTGTCCCGAAGATTACGATCATCACCCGAAAGGGCTATGGCGGGGCCTATGATGTGATGTCGAGTAAACATATTCGAGGAGATACCAACTACTGTTACCCGACGGCAGAAATTGCCGTCATGGGCGCCGAAGGAGCGGTCAACATCATCTTCCGGAATGAGATCAAGGAGGCGAAAGATCTAAAGGAGACCCGTCAACAACTGGTCGCTGAATACCAGGAGAAATTTGCCAGCCCTTACAAGGCGGCAGAGTTGGGGTATGTGGATGAGATCATCGAGCCCGAGGAAACCCGCCCCAAAATCATCCAGGCACTCGACATCTTGAAAACGAAAGTCGATACCAATCCCTGGCGGAAACACGGAAATATACCACTGTAAAGCGGAAAGTGGAAAGTCGAAAGTGGCAAGTGGTAAGAAATTAAACCACAATCCACTCTCCACCCTCCACCTTCTGGAACGGAGTGACTTATGTCTAAAAACATTCGTGAAGAATTTGAACGATGGGAAAAAACTACTCTGAACAAAGTCATCTCAAAATCTCCTGAACGGGAACCTTCTTTTAAAACCACCTCCGATATCGAACTGAAACGCCTCTATACCCCCCTGGATCTCACTGAATCGGATTATTGCGGCGAGATGGGATTCCCCGGAGAATTCCCATTCACACGAGGAGTTCAACCCACCATGTATCGAGGCCGATTTTGGACCATGCGTCAGTATGCGGGATTTGCGACCCCTGAGGAGACAAATAAGCGATACAAATATCTTTTGGAGCATGGGCAAACCGGTTTGAGCGTTGCCTTTGACCTTCCAACACAGATTGGCTACGACTCCGATCATGCATTAGCAGATGGCGAGGTCGGAAAGGTCGGAGTGGCGATCGATACGCTGAAGGATATAGAAATCCTTTTTGATGGAATCCCCCTGGACAAGGTTTCCACTTCGATGACGATCAATTCCACGGCGGCAATCCTGCTCGCCATGTATATCGCTGTGGCGGAAAAGCAGGGAGTTAAAAGCGAAGTCCTCCAAGGGACGATACAGAACGATATTTTGAAAGAATATGCAGCAAGGGGAACTTACATCTATCCACCTCTTGAATCGATGCGAATCGTGACTGACATCTTCGCCTTCTGCAAGAATCATGTCCAGCGATGGAACACGATCAGCATCAGCGGCTACCATATGCGTGAGGCGGGCTGCACGGCTGTCCAGGAGGTCGCCTTTACATTAGCTGACGGCATTGCTTATGTGGAGGCCGCCATCCAGGCAGGTCTGGACGTGGACTCCTTTGCCTCCAGACTCGCCTTCTTCTTCTGCTGTCATAACACCTTCATCGAAGAAGTCGCCAAATTCAGGGCCGCCCGGAGGCTGTGGGCAAAAATCATGAGGGAGCGATTTAAAGCGAAAAAGGATGATTCGTGTATGTTGCGGTTTCACACCCAGACCGCCGGCTGTTCGTTGACAGCCCAGCAACCTGATAATAATGTGGTGAGGGTTGCTTTCCAGGCGCTGGCTGCCGTGTTAGGAGGGACTCAGTCGCTTCATACCAATTCCAGAGATGAAGCCTATGCGCTGCCGACAGAGGATTCCGTAAGGATTGCCTTAAGAACCCAGCAGATCATCGCCTACGAAACCGGAGTGGCGGATATGATCGATCCTCTTGGAGGGTCTTATGCCGTCGAATCTCTCACCAACGAGATTGAAAAGAAGGCCGTCGACTATATCGAAAAGATTGAAGCCATGGGAGGAGCCATTAAAGCCATTGAATCAGGCTATATCCAGGGAGAAATCGGCGAAAGCGCCTACCAATATCAGAAAGAGATCGAGAAAAAGAAAAGGATTATTGTGGGGCTGAACCAATTTCAGATCGAGGAAGGTCCTCTGAAAGAAATCCTCCGGATCCGTCCTGAGGTGGAACAGTATCAAAAAGAGAAACTCGCAAAGGTTAAAAAAGAG
>Ga0207951_100128_pt1 | contig 49062 bp, 42 predicted proteins | sample Subbio12Aug_8Bad_FD_184830 | JGI IMG/M metagenome (GOLD analysis project Ga0207951, IMG submission 184830) | Serpentinite rock and fluid subsurface biosphere microbial communities from McLaughlin Reserve, California, USA - CR12Aug_8Bad (SPAdes) | ecosystem: Environmental > Terrestrial > Deep... | reverse complement strand
TATCTTAAAAATAAAAAAATATTGATTACCAAATCAGCAGAAGATTGCGGAGCCGTGTTTAATAATCTGATTTCAATGGGTGCGCAATTTATCTATTTCCCTACAATTAAAATTGTACCGACCTATAACTCGCTGGATTTGTCAGGATTGGTTTCAAACTCAGATCACTTTGATTACATAGTATTTACATCCTCTAATTCTGTTGAGGTTTTCTCAAAATTAGTTAATGAATATAAACCCGACTTAACAAGAACAAAAGTTGCTGCAGTAGGTGAAACTACAGCAGAAGCTTGCAGATTACATGGAATTTACATTCACATTATTCCCGAGGAGTTTAGTGCACGGGGATTGTTAAAAAGGTTTTCGGAAATTGATATAACCGATAAGAGAATTTTAATTCCCGGCTCATCCATCTCTAGTGATGAACTTAAAAACGGTTTATCCGCATTCGGAGCCACTGTAGTTAAGCTGAATATTTACGATACTGTAATCAATGATCCGGAAAATTTTATAAATGAAATCGATTCATTAAATAGTATTAAACCAGACTTGTTTGTATTTACCAGTCCATCATCCTTTAATGGATTTATTAAGATTCTTAATCTGGATGATTATAAAAATTATTTTCAAGACAGGATAATCTGTGCCATAGGTACAACTACCGAAGAAGCAATTAGAAACAATGGAATTACGGTTAACATTGTTCCCGGTAGTTATTCTTTGAGAGGAATTGCAGAATCTATTGCAACCTTCTACTCTAAAACTTTTAATGTCGCTTAACAGGAGGATAATTGACACAAATAAAAAATGATCTGTTTATTAAAGCATGTAAGAGAGAGCCGATAGAAAGAACTCCAATCTGGGTAATGAGACAAGCCGGAAGGTATCTGCCCGAATACCGTGCTGTTCGTGATAAATATGATTTTATAACAATGTGTAAAACACCAGAGCTTGCTGCAGAAGTTACAATTCAACCGATTGATCTTATAGGCGTTGATGCGGCAATTATTTTCTCGGACATTCTGGTCATCCCTGAAGCTATGGGCATGAAGCTCGAAATGATTGAAAGCAAAGGTCCAAAACTTTATAACCCGATACGTAATGTTGATCATGTAAATTCATTAAAATCCGTTGATCCTTACAGGGAATTAAAATATGTTCTTGATGCTGTATCGTTAACTAAAAAACAGCTAAACGGAAGAGTCCCTTTAATCGGTTTTGCCGGAGCTCCATGGACTTTAATGACGTATATGGTAGAAGGAAGCGGATCAAAAAATTTTTCTGAAATTAAAAAGTTTATTTATAACCAGCCGGATGCAGCACATAAGTTACTTGATCTCCTTGCCGATATTGTTGCAAATTATCTCTCTGCTAAAATTGAGTCGGGTGCTAATGCGGTTCAAATATTTGATACCTGGGGCGGAATTTTATCTCCCGATGATTTTGCTCAATTCTCTCTTCAATATATCACAAAAGTTATTTCTAAGATTAAACGAAGCAGCGAGCCGGTAATTGTATTTGCTAAAGGAGTTCATTATAAACTTGATGATTTAGCTTCTTGCGGTGCAGATGTAATCGGTCTCGATTGGACTATGAATTTGAAAAACGTTCGCAATATGATCGGTAGTAACGTTGCATTGCAAGGTAATTTAGATCCAACTATTCTTTATTCACCCAAAGAAAAAATTTTGAATGAAGCACTGAAAGTTTTAGAATCTTTTGGTAAAGGAAACGGACATATTTTTAATCTTGGTCATGGTATTTTACCAGATGTAAATCCCGATCATTTGAAATACCTTGTTGAGGTTGTAAAAAAAGAAAGTGTCCGGTTTCACTGAGTGTTGAGTATATAAAGGAAAGAAGAAAAGAATCGTCACTAAAGTGACTCAAAGAAGGAAAGATTGGTTTGAAAACCTTTGAAGACTTGCCTATTTATAAAAAGGCAAAAGAATTATCCGTTCGTATTTATAGGATTGATAATTCGAAGTATCTTAAAGACTATGGATTCAAAGATCAAATCCAAAGAGCAGCTGTTTCAGTTATGAATAATATTGCGGAAGGATTTGAAAGAGGTAGTGATAGAGATTTTATAAAATTTTTATATTACTCAAAAGGTTCGGTTGGTGAGATAAGGAGTTTGTTAAATCTTGCTTTTGAATTGAATTACATCGAAAAAGATTTTTATGAACTTATGAAAAATGATTGTATTGAAATATCACAGCAGCTAGCGAATTTTATAAAATATTTATCAAATAAATTAGAAAAATGATTTTTGAGCGAAGCGATTCATTTCTTCTTTGAATAAAGTGATTCTTTCCTTTAAAAGGTGAATTATGTTTAACATTGATATAGAATTAATTAAAAAATACGATAGGCCAGGTCCCCGTTACACAAGTTATCCTACGGCTCCGCAGTTTAACGACACATTTACACCGGAGAAATATCTCGATGAGGTAATTCGCACAAATAACCAGAATAATCCTCCCGAACTTTCTCTCTACTTTCATATTCCCTTTTGCGATACACTTTGTTACTTCTGCGGCTGCAATATGATTATAACACGTAATAGAGATAGAATTAAAGAATATATAAAATATGTGAAGAATGAGATTGACTTACTTCGCTCGTATATAGTTGATGGACGTAAAGTAGTTCAACTTCATTGGGGCGGCGGAACCCCTACGCATCTTAATCCTGATGAATTAAGCGACTTAAAATTATATATCAACCAGAACTTCATATTTGCAGATAATGCTGAGCAGGGCTGCGAAATTGATCCCCGCGGTTTAACAAGAGAACATCTTGAAGCACTTCGTAATACCGCATTTAACCGAATCAGTATGGGTGTTCAGGACTTTGATGACAAAGTGCAGCGCTCCGTTAACAGAATTCAACCGGAAGAAATGACAAGACAGGTTGTTGATTGGGTAAGAGAATTGAAATTCCAGAGTATCAATCTTGATTTAATTTACGGTTTACCTTTTCAGACTGAAGACTCGTTTGCAAAAACCGTAGATGCGATAATTGATATATCGCCGGATCGCATTGCTGTCTTTAACTATGCTCATGTTCCATGGATGAAAAAGCATATGGCATTAATTAAACCGGAAGATTTACCATTACCTGAAGAAAAATTACAGATTCTAAAAATGACGATTGAGAAATTAACCGGCGCCGGGTATGTATTTATAGGAATGGATCATTTTGCAAAACCGGACGACGAACTTGCTGTTGCATTGCGTAATAAAAAACTCTATCGGAATTTCCAAGGTTATAGTACACATGCCGGTGCGGATCTTTATGGATTTGGAATTACAAGTATAAGCCAGATTGGAAGATGCTATGCTCAAAATGTGAAGAAAGAAATTGAGTATTGCAATCTTCTTAATGATAATACTCTTCCTATAGAACGTGGTTACTTTTTGAGCGATGACGATCTTTTAAGGAGACACGTTATTACAAGAATAATGTGCGATTTTGAACTCGATTTTTCAGAAGTTGAAAAGAAATTTAATATAGAATTTGAAAAATATTTCTCATCCAGTCTTGACGGTTTGAAAGAGTTCATCGATGATAATCTGGTTAAGATAAAGGATCGGAAAATTATTATAACAGAGATGGGCAGATTACTGATTAGAAATATTGCCATGTGTTTCGATTGGTATATCGAACAAAAAACCGATAAGGCAAAATATTCGCGGACAGTTTAAGCGATGCGGCTCTTACACCGCATCATTCTTCCCCTATCACTTATCTTCAGAATCAATTCTTAATGTTGCCGGATTAGTTGATGTAATTACTATAGTGTAATTTCTGTTAGTTGTTGTTGTAAAAGAAGCAGATGGTGAAGTCTGTTCATTCTGAATTACTGCCGTTGCAATTGTTGCCCCTTCAACAACATCCCTGAATGGTGATGTAGCACCACCCGGTACATCATTAATATTAATTGTATTTCCGTCCGCCTGTTTAATCTGAACATTTGCTTTGTTTGTTCTCTCGTTCTTAACTCTTATGCTGGCCGGTTCATCCGAACAGGCAACATTTATTAAAGCGAATGAGATTAAGATAATCAGCAATAAATACTTCTTCATAATTACTCCTTATTGTTAGCTTCAAGATAAAATTATTATAATAAAAATAGCATGTCTATAATCACGGACTTATTCAGTTGGTTTATCCGGAACCGGAGCCGAAGCAAAAAATTCATTATAAAATCTTTCTGTATAATTCTTAACAAGTTCATCAATTCTTTCATAATTAGATGAGGCAAGTATTAACCCCGCATGGAATTTCTTTTTTAACCGCCATACAACCTCCGGATCGTTAAATGAATTCATGTCGGGCCATTCCTGTTTTGCAAGTGATTGAAGAATTGCTGCGTAATCATTTTTTGCTTTAGGAATTTTATACTTTTCATTCAATTCAAGTTTTGCCCATTCCCTCCATAAGTTAACTCCCGTAGAATAATAAACCAGGTCAGCTAGATTAGCCCCGCCAACTCTTGCCGATGTTTCCAGAAAATAGAATTTACCGTCTTCACTCTTTATAAACTCCGAATGCGATACTCCTTTCAGGAGTCCGAGAGACTTTAAAAGATGATCATTCATACCAATTAATTTTCTTTCATCCTTTGTTCCGCGTTTCATTGTTCTGCTTGAAAAAACTCTTCCTTCATGGGCAATTTCCATGGGCGGCAATCCGTATTGACTTGCAACAGCGAATAATACTTCCCTGTTAACAATAATACTATCTACGTGATAGATATTGCCGGGTATAAATTTTTCGAGAAGAAAATATGATTGACGGTCTCCAAGTATTTCAAGATTCTTCCAGAGCTCGTTTTCATTATTAATTTTTTTAATTCCTATTGCCCCGGCTTGCATTCTCGGTTTTAATACGTAAGGAGGTTCTACATTTGTTATATAGCTTTTTATCTTATCATGATTCAAAATATGTACAAACGGGGGGACACTAATTCCCTCTTCTTCTGCTTTCATTCTCATTGCAAGTTTATCACGGAAATACCTTGCAGTTGTATCGCCCATTCCGGGAACACGTAAATGTTCTCTTAATCGCGCAGCTTTTTCAACATCAAAGTCATCGAGCGCAACAATTCTATCAATTTGTTCTTTGCGTGCAAAGAAGCTTACAGCATTAATCATGTGATCGATATTCCACTCTTTGTTTACATCGGGCATGTAAAAAATTTCATCAATACTCTCCTTCGGCCATTGCACATCATGCAGACTTTGAGATGTAAGAAGTAATACTCTACTCCCCTCTTCTTTAGCTTGTTTCAAGAAATCGAAACCTTTTTCATAACTGGAGATACATAAGATGGTAAGTTTTTTCATATTATATTCTGTTCTTTTATTCCCGGCTTATTTTAATGAAATATCCAGAATAACTCAATAAAATTGTTTGATTAAGAAGGCAAAATTAAATTGACTTCCAATAAGCACCGCTATTTTGACTAAAATACTTAACTGAAATTCCTTAAATTTGCCGTGCATTTTATAAAGAAAGGATAACTTTTTGAACAAAACTGCTGTTGTACTTCTTAATCTTGGCGGACCCGATTCTTTAGAAGCCGTAGAACCTTTTTTATATAATCTATTTTGCGACCCGGATATTTTTAAGATCCCTGTCGGACAAAAATTATTTGCTAAATTAATTTCGAATAGACGTGCTCCTAAAGTTATAGAAGAGTATAAGCTTATCGGGGGTAAATCTCCAATTAATGAATGGACTGAAATTCAGAGAAATAAATTAGAGATTGAGTTAAGAAAAATTAACGCCAATACCGATGTGTTAATTGCAATGCGTTACTGGAAACCTTTAACACAAACAACTATCGAAAAAATTGAATTCGTTAATTACGAAAAGATAATACTTCTTCCGCTTTACCCGCACTACTCGATTACGACAACCGGATCTTCATTTAATGAATGGAAACGCCATTATAATGGCGAGGAAAAGAAATTAGTATTTATAAATAGTTATTATAATCATCCCGGTTATTTATCTGCTATAAATCAGCGTATTGATGAAGCTCTTCTGAGTTTTTCTGAAAATTTTAGAAGTGAAGTTCAGCTTGTATTCAGTGCACACGGCACACCTGTTAGTTTAGTAAAAAAGGGAGACCCATATAGCACCCAGATAAAACAAACTGTAGAAGCTGTAATGAAACAACGGAATTATTCTCATAGTTATCGTCTTTGTTATCAAAGTAAAGTTGGTCCGATGAAATGGCTTGAACCCTCTACAGATACTATGATTGAAGAACTTGCAAATATGGGGAATAAACATCTACTGATAATTCCAATCAGTTTTGTATCGGATCATATCGAAACTTTATTTGAACTTGATATTGAATACCGGCACGTTGCGGATGAGTGCGGAATTGAACGTTATATTGTAATGAAGGGATTAAATGACTCGCAATTGTTTATTGATGCATTGAAAGATCTTGTGAAGAATGAAATTTAGATTCATTTAAAAATGAATTTCTATTTCACAAATCACATCTATTTGATAAATGAAACAACGAGGAAACCATGAAAACAAAATTAATTCTATTAATCTCATTATTAATTAGTGTTACTATGACAAATGCACAAAATAAAAATATCGAGAACCCGTTCTTTAAAGAATGGAAAACTCCATACGAAACTCCTCCATTTAACGAAATTAAAGTTGAACATTTTCTTCCGGCAATTGAAGAAGGAATCCGGCTCGAAAAAGCAGAGATTGATGCAATAATCAACAACCCTGAAAAACCAACGTTTGAGAATACTATTATTCCCCTCGAAAAATCAGGCGAATTCCTTGGTAGAGTAAACCGTGTGTTCGGAGCACTTAACGGTGCAAATACTACCGATGAAATTCAAAAAATTGCTCGCGTTACAATTCCAATGCTCGCAAAACACCGGGATGATATTGCGCTCAACGATAAACTCTTTGCCAGAATTAAAGCAGTATATGTGGATAAAGATAAACTAACTGAAGTCGAAAGAAATGTTGTTGAGAACTATTATAAGAATGCAGTAAGAAGCGGTGCTGAACTTGATGATGCCGGTAAAGAAAAGCTTAGACAGATCAATCAGGAACTTTCGATGCTCGGTTTAAAATTCAGCGAAAATGCTCTTAAAGAAACCAATGCAATTGCACTTGTAATAGATAATAAGGAAGATTTAATAGGATTGCCGGTTGATGTTATAAATTCTGCCGCTGAGCTTGCTAAATCAAAGAACTTGGTTGGTAAGTGGGCATTCTCTTTACAAAAACCAAGCTTTATTCCTTTCCTTCAGTATTCACAAAAAAGAGAGCTTAGAGAAAAATTATTTAAGGCATACATAAATCGTGGGAACAATAACAACGAGTTTGATAACAAGAAAATTGTTTCCCGTGTTGCTTCCTTGCGTGTTGATAGAGCAAACTTACTCAGTTATAAAACATTTGCAGATTTTGTACTTGAGCGTAACATGGCAAAAAATCCCGATAATGTTTATAAATTTTTGAATGATCTTTGGACTCCGGCAATTAAAAGAGCTAAAATGGAAGTGGCCGATATGCAGAAAATTATTGATAAGGAAGGAGGCAACTTCAAATTAGCTGCATGGGATTGGTGGTATTATGCAGAAAAAGTTAAAAAAGAAAAATATGATCTGGATGAATCAATGCTTCGTCCTTATTTTAAAATGGAAAATGTTCGCGCCGGCGCCTTTGAAGTTGCATCAAAATTATACGGAATTAAGTTTATTAAAAGGAATGATATCGAAGTCTATCATCCCGATGTTGAAGTATTTGAAGTAAAGGAAGCCGATGGAAAGCATATCGGAATTTTCTATAGCGATTATTATCCGCGCGATGGTAAAAGAAGCGGTGCATGGTCAAGCGGATTTAGAGGGCAGCAGAATATTGAAGGTAAATTTATAACTCCACTTGTTTACAACGTTGGTAATTTCTCGAAACCTACAACAGATAAACCTGCACTTATGAGCATTGATGAAGTAAATACTTTATTCCATGAACTCGGTCATGGCTTGAATTCTCTCTTCTCTAACTATGATTATCCGGGTGGAAGGAATACTCCAAGGGATTTTGTCGAACTTCCATCTCAAATAATGGAAAACTGGGCATTAGAACCGGAAGTACTTAAAATGTATGCACGTCATTATCAGACCGGAGAAATTATTCCGGATGCCTTGATTGAGAAAATTGTTAACTCGAGATTATTTAACCAGGGATTTGAAACGGTTGAATATTTAGCTGCTTCCTTCCTCGATATGGATTGGCACATGTTAACAGATAATAAGGAACGTGATGTTACTGAATTCGAAAAAAATGTTTACAAGAAAATCGGGCTTATACCCGAAATTGAATCGCGTTACCAGAGCACAAACTTCGGACACATACTTGGCGGATATGCTGCCGGTTATTACAGCTACATTTGGGCTGCGGTTCTGGATGCAGATGCTTTTGATGCTTTTGTTGAAACAGGAAATTTATTCGATAAGAAAACCGCAGATGCCTTTAGAAATTATATTCTTGCAAAGAGCGGTTCAGAGGATTCTATGATTTTATATAAAAAATTTAGAGGAAGAGAACCAAAGGTTGATGCGTTGTTAAAACGCAGAGGTCTGGACTAATTATTTGTGATATAATTTATTCGGTTAATATTTAATGAGTGATAAAAAAAATATTGTGATAATCGGCGCTGGAATTTCCGGTCTTACAACAGCATACTGGCTTGATAAAAATGGTTATGAAATAACAATACTGGAATCTAAAAACGAAGCCGGCGGTGCAATGGAAACAATCATTGAAAACGGTTTCCTTATTGATTCCGGTCCTAATTCCGGTCTGGAAACTACTCCGCTCATTCGTCAACTGGTTGATGAAATCGGCCTATCCGGTGAAATGATTTATGCTAATGAATCTTCAAATAAGCGCTACATATTACGTAACGGTGAGTTACATCCATTGCCAACATCACCCGCAGCATTTGTAACAACAAAATTATTTTCTTCAAGGGCAAAGCTCCGGGTGATGGCTGAACCGTTTATAGGTAAATCTGATGACGGTTATTATCAGAGTATGGCTCAATTTGTTAAGAGAAGATTAGGTCAGGAATTCCTTGATTATGCAATCGATCCTTTTGTAAGCGGTGTATTTGCCGGAGATCCATATAAATTAAGTGTTAAGTCGGCTTTCCCAAAACTTTACCGTCTTGAAGAGGTTTACGGCGGATTGGTAAAGGGAATGATTAAAGGTGCAAGGGAAAGAAAAAGACGTGCTGAACAATCGAAGCAAAATGCTAAGATGTTTTCCTTTATTAACGGAATGCAGAGTTTCCCGAAAGCAATTGCAGATAAATTGAAAAATAAAATCCAATACGAGAGCAGAGTTCAGAGTGTAGAGCGAAGAGTGAATAATTGGATTGTAAAATATGAACACAATGGTGTTGTGAAAGAGATTAAAACAGATTTTGTTCTTTCAACTATTCCTGTTCATTTGGCATCGCAAATATTTTCGAATCTGGATTCTGATTTTGAAAAGCATGCACGGGCAATTTACTATCCACAAGTTATGGTATTGTTTCTTGGATTCAACAAGAAAGATATATTAAGGAAGCTTGATGGATTCGGATTTTTAATCCCATCAAATGAAAAGAGGAGTTTTCTTGGTGCTATCTGGAGTTCAACAATTTTTCCAAACCGTTGTAATAATGATAATGCTGCGTTTACACTTTTTATAGGTGGTGCCCGCTCACCGTTTCTATTCGATCTGGAAAAAGAAAAGTTGATTGAAAAAGTTCTCAATGAGTTCAAACAGATTATGAACATATCGAACGAACCTCTCTTTGTTAAGGATAGAATGTGGAACAAAGCCATCCCTCAGTACAATATCGGGTACATCGAACATGAAAATTATTTTGATAAATTTGAGAAAGAGAATCACGGAATATTCATAAGCGGAAACTTCCGTGGGGGAATATCTGTGGGAGACTGTGTAAAGAATTCGGAAATTACTTTGAAGCGAATTAAGAATATAGAATGAAGAATGCAGAATTTTTATAAATTGGAATGGATATGTCCAAGAGAAAAACTTTTACAGTTGAAGAACCCAAAGTAAAATATGCGAATCCTCTGTATGAAAAATCTTTCAGCTTTGCTGTTAGAATTGTTAAATTCTACAAATACTTATTAAAAAAAGATAGAAATTTACATTCACTTTATGAACAGCTATTAAGGTTGGGCACATCTATTGGCGCTAATGTTTCTGAAGCTCTAAGCGCACATTCAAAAAAAGATTTTATAAACAAATTAGATATATCATTAAAAGAATTCAGAGAAACAGATTTTTGGTTAAAAGTTTTTCGTTCTGCTGATTTAATAAATGATCATGAATTCGAAAGTTTATTTAATGATTGTGATGAGATTGAAAGATTACTAGTCAGTAGAATAAAAACAGCAAAAGTAAATGCAATTAAACTATAGTGCTTGAAAGCAATATTTATCATTCTGCATTCAGCACTCTGAATTCTGCATTCAAAAAAGGAGTTCAAAATGGCTACATTTCCAACAAAAAGATTAAGACGATTAAGATATAATCCACTTGTCCGCAATATGGTTCGCGAGACATCATTAACAAAGGCTGATTTAATCTACCCTCTATTTGTTGTTCCCGGTAATAATGTTAAGAATGAAGTAAGTTCTATGCCCGGTGTTTACCAGATGTCTATTGATGTTGTAGTTAAAGAATGCAAAGAAGTTGCACAACTCGGTATTCCGGCAGTTATCTTGTTCGGAATTCCGGATCATAAAGATGAAGTTGGATCCGGTGCTTATGATCCGAATGGAATAATTCAACAAGCAGTCCGCGCAATTAAAGCTGAAGTTAAAAATCTCCTTGTAATTACAGATGTCTGCTTATGCGAATACACTTCGCACGGGCATTGTGGAGTATTAGATGGAGAAAATATTCTTAATGATGAAACTGTTTCGCTGCTTGCTAAAGAAGCTGTGTCTCATGCAGAAGCCGGTGCGGATATAATCGCCCCATCGGATATGATGGACGGACGCGTTGCTGCAATCCGTAAAGCACTCGACTACAAAGGATTCAACCATATTCCAATTCTAAGTTATGCTGTTAAATATGCATCCGGATTTTATGGACCATTCCGCGATGCTGCAGAATCTGCCCCGGCATTTGGCGACAGGCGTTCGCACCAGATGGATGTTGCAAACAGTAATGAAGCTTTGCGCGAAGCCGAAAGCGATATTGAAGAAGGTGCCGACATGATAATGGTAAAACCCGCCGGTGCATATCTGGATATCATCTGGCGTGTTAAAGAAAAATTCGGAATGCCGACTGCTGCTTACCAGGTAAGCGGTGAATATGCAATGATAAAAGCTGCCGGCAGAAATAACTGGATTGATGAAGAACGTGTTATGATTGAATCTCTTATTGCAATTAAACGTGCCGGAGCTGATATGATCTTAACTTACTTTGCAAAAGACGTTGCAAAATTTTTAGATAGGAATAAATAATTTTTTATAGATAAGTATTTAATTTTACGTGTAATTATGCCCGGCAGAATCAGGAATAAATTTTGAAACCCGATAGTTCTACGGATAACAATACTGTAATTATTCCACCAGAGGATGGAAGTTTAAAGAGATTTATTCCCGAAAGAAAATTCTCTATTAAAAACACATTTGCCGGATTAGCATATCCCAACTATCGGCTCTGGTTCTGGGGGCAGATGGTTTCGCTTTTTGGATCGTGGATGCAATCGACTGCATTTGCGTTTTTCATTTTCGAGCTTACAAAATCTCCTGCTTACCTTGGATATGTTGGATTTGCAAGCGGAGTACCCGCATGGATCTTCTCATTTTATGGCGGTGTTGCGGCAGATAGACTTAACAGAAGAAATATTCTCTACGCAACACAAACAGCAATGATGATGATGGCTTTTATCCTTGCCATATTTACATTCACAGGAATTATTAAAGCATGGCATCTATTAATTTTTGCATTCTTCAGCGGAATTACCAACGCCTTTGATGCCCCCACAAGACATGCATTTGTAAATGAACTGGTTGATAAAGAAGATCTTGTAAATGCAATAGCGCTCAACTCTACAATGTTTAATACAGCAACAGCCGTTGGACCGGCATTAGGCGGAATTACGTATGCTTTGTTTGGCCCGGCATGGTGTTTTACAATTAATGGTGTAACATTTCTTGCGGTGCTTTATAACTTAAAAAGGATGAACCTGAAAAAGAACATACATCATCACCATGGCAATTCGGTATTTAAAGAAGTTGCAGAAGCGGTTAATTATATTAAGACAAGCAACATAATTCGCGAAGTACTATTAATTACTGCCATGCTCAGTATGTTTGGAATGGGATTAGTTACTTTATTCCCGGCATGGGCTGTAGAAATATTGCATGGTGATTCTACAACAAACGGATTCCTTCAATCGGCACGTGGACTTGGAGCAGTAATATTTGCGTTAATTATTGCTACCATCAACAAGTATATTGACCGCGGTAAGTATTTAATGTATAGTGTTATCACTTTACCTGTAATGATTTTCATTTTCTCGTTTAACCGCTCACTATTAATTTCAATGGTCCTTCTGGTAATAATCGGCGGACTTATAATTGTGCAATTCAATCTGTCAAATGGATTGATACAAACTCTGGTAGAAGAAAAATTCAGAGGAAGAGTTTTAAGCTTTTACACATTCACATTTTTTGCTTTATATCCTCTGGGATCTTTATGGATTGGTTACATAGCAGAACATTTTGGAATAACAACTGCGGTATTAATCAATTCTATTATTCTATTTATGTTCTTTATTGGAGTTAGGTTAAAAAACCCGCATTTATCAAAAGCTCGCTAAATCATATTTCAATTTCTTTTGGATCATTGTCGGTTTCTACAATCCTCCATTCATTTTCTTCGCGGTTAAACTCTGTAATTCTTTCAAGCGGTACTTTAAGATACTTTCCAAAAGCTGTTGCTGCCACCTCCCCGTTACTTAAAATAATTTCTCCGGTTCCTTCGAACATTCTGCTATTTTCGTTCGTAATTCTTCCAACAACTTTTAATTGTTCATTCAGCGGTAATGGTTTTTTGAATTTAACATTAAGCTCAACCGTTACACCCCATACTTCTTCATCATATCTATTCAGTATTGCACGACCTATAGTTTCATCAAGAACTGCCGACGCAATTCCCCCGTGTAATCTTCCGGGGTAACTCTGGTGCTCTTCCGAGGGTGTGAATAGTGCAACTAATTCCTGATTCTCTGTTATATAAAAATGTGTATGTATTCCAAAATTATTTTTCAATCCGCAGACAAAGCATAATTTAGAATTGTTCTGCTTACCGATAATCTTATGAATCATAATATCTCCAAATTTGAATATCCTTTACAAATTTATAAAAGTAATTAAAATAATTTCACACATTTATTCAGCTATATTTTTCAAATAATACAAAAGTCGTTTTTAAACTGACACGTTTAATTTTTATTTTTGGCAATCAAATTCAAGAAGATCGGAGAGATAATGAATAGAAGCGAGCAATTATTTGAACAAGCAAAAAAGTTTATACCGGGCGGAGTTAATTCACCTGTACGCGCATTCAAGTCAGTTGGCGGTAATCCCGTTTTCATGCAAAACGGTCGCGGCTCTAAAATGTACGATGTTGATAATAATGAATATATAGATTACATAGGAAGCTGGGGTCCTCATATCTTCGGGCATAATCCGGATTTTATTATTGAAGCCCTTAAAAAAGCTATTGATAATGGAACAAGCTTTGGTGCACCCACAGAAATAGAAGTTAAAATGGCACAACTAATAACAGAGCTTGTCCCTTCTGTTGAAATGGTTAGAATGGTAAACAGTGGAACTGAAGCAACAATGAGTGCAATCCGTGCTGCACGCGGTTATACAGGTAAAGAAAAAATTATCAAGTTCGAAGGTTGTTATCACGGGCATGGCGATTTCTTTTTAATTAAAGCCGGCAGCGGTGCTCTTACATTTGGAGTTCCAACTTCACCCGGAGTAACAAAAGGAAATGCTGCCGATACGCTGGTAGCTGATTTCAATAACATCGATTCCGTTAAGAAAGTAATTGCTGAGAACAAAAATGAAATTGCCGCGGTAATTATTGAACCTGTGGTTGGAAACATGGGGACAGTAATTCCTAAAAATAATATTTTAAATGAATTAAGAAATTTATGCAGCGAAGAAAAAATTGTTTTGATATTTGATGAAGTAATGACTGGATTCCGGTTATCTAAAGGAGGCGCACAGGAAATATTTGGAATAACTCCCGATCTTTCTACATTCGGTAAAATCATCGGCGGTGGATTACCCGTTGGAGCTTATGGCGGTAAAAGAGAAATTATGGAAATGATATCACCAAGCGGACCCGTCTATCAAGCCGGTACATTAAGCGGAAATCCTCTTGCTATGAATGCCGGATTTGCTGCATTAACTTATATTAAGGAACATCCCGGCGTTTATAATCAACTCGAAGAGAAATCAGCATACCTTGAAAAAGGATTACGTGAATCGATTGAAAGTGCCGGGAAGAATTTTCAGATTAACAGAATCGGTTCTATGATGACACTTTTCTTTACAGAAGAAACTGTTGCTGATTATAACTCAGCAGTTAAATCCGATACAAAGCTATTCGGCAAATATTTCCACGAAATGTTAAAGAGAGGGATCTATTTACCACCGGCACAATTTGAAGCTCTGTTTGTTTCTACTGCGCATTCAGTTGAAGATCTGAATAAGACAATAGAAGCAAGTAATGAATCATTAACAGCAATTTTATAAAATCATTTTAGATGAGCTTTACTCCGTCATATATCGGGTTATATAAATCAGGTGAATTAGTAAAACGATCTGAAGCTGCATTAGAAATATTAAAATTGTGTAATGCATGTCCTCACAATTGTAAAGTAAATAGAAATGCTGGAGATTTGGGAATTTGTGCAAGCGGGTATCTACCTATTGTCTCCTCATATACCGCCCATCATGGTGAGGAACCAGTTCTATCCGGTCGTAATGGTGCTGGAAATATATTCTTTGGTAATTGTAATCTGAAATGTATCTACTGCCAGAATTATGAAATAAGTCAGAACTGGAATATTGAACGTCATCATGAAGTTAGTCACGAGAGATTAGCTGATATAATGATTGATCTTCAAAGCAAAGAATGTCACAATATCGGACTTGTTTCCCCTACACATTTTACGGCTACAATCCTCAAATCAATTTATTTAGCTGCCGAAAAGGGATTAAAATTACCAATCATTTATAACACCAACGGATACGACTCCGTAGAAATGTTAAAACTCTATGATGGTGTAATAGATATTTATCTACCCGATTTTAAGTACGGCGACAATGATTATGCTAAAAAATATTCCAATGCAGAAAATTATTTTGAGCATACAAAAGCTGCGTTAAAGGAAATGTACCGTCAGGTTGGCGATGAATTGATTTATGAAGAAGATGTCGTAGTAAAAGGATTAATCATTAGACATCTTGTATTACCCAACGGAATAGCAGAATCTGATAATGTCTTTCGTTTTATTGCCGAAGAATTGAGTCCTAAAGTTCACATCTCATTAATGTCCCAGTATTATCCTACAAATAAAGCTTACAAAGAAATTCTACTTGATAGGAAAATACGACAATCTGAATATGAAAAAGCAATTGAGTTAATGGATAAGTATGGTCTGGGAAACGGGTGGATTCAGGAAATTGAAAGCAACGATTATTACCGTCCTATCTTTAAGGAGAACAGAATTAATCCATTCAGGAATTGAAGATTAATCTATGCAAAAATCCTGGTGGTCCTTCTTATTTTTTTAATTGTGTACTCCAATCTTTCTCTAAGCATCATAACAAATTTTGTTTTAAGAATATAGTCTTCTATTCCAAAATTTAAAATCTTTTGAACACATTCTTTTTCATCTGTGTTGGTTAAAACAACTATCGGGATATTGGAATTGAACGGATTTACTTTTTCCAGAAATTGCAGACCATTAAGTTTGGGCATATTAATATCAAGAAAGATGATATGTGGTTTTTCTTTTTCAAATAATTCAATACCTTTCTCGCCATTGGTAGCTTCAAAAACATTAAAATCATAATATCGCTGAAGCATTCGTTTTAGCAGAAGACGAAATTGATCATCATCATCAACAATCAATGCTCTTTTCATAATAATCCACGGTTTTTGTTAATTCATTATCGTGTAAAACCGCAAATTCTTTAACCTATTCTTCAGTAAAAAATTAATCGAATCTGCTTATTATTGTTAGGTTCTGATGATTAAGAATATCCTTCCCTTCTGCTGTATATAAGTATTCAATTCTATTTTTATAAAACTCGGTTATCTTTCCTCTAACAATTTTAAGAGTGCTGTTCATAAAATGATTCTGCTCTGTAAATCCCTCTCCTAAAACAGCAAACGTTACCGGTAACCATCTTGATGGGAACATCTCCTTGTATTTTCCATCCTTAAACTGATTTATTTCTCCGTCAAGCAACTTTAATGCTTCAATCTGTCCTTCTTTTGAATGATGTGACAGGTTATTATCCTTAAGATACTTTTTGATTGCCTCCTTATTGGGTACAATTACTGCAATTGTATAAGGCGATTGATTGTTATATAGCATAACCTGATCAAAATAAGGTGATAGCTCTGTTAATGCTTCTTCAATACCTTCCGGGCTATATTTTTCCCCATCGCTTGCAATCAATAAACTCTTAAATCTTCCCAGTACATAGAGGAATCCATCTTTATCAAGGTAACCCATGTCGCCGGTAAAAAGCCATCCGTCTTTAATAACTTCGGAAGTAGATTTTTCATTCTTCCAGTATCCGGCCATAACGTTTTCCCCTTTTACAACTATTTCCCCTTTCTGTCCTATAGGTAATGATTTTCCATTTTCATCGCAAATTTTTACTTCAAGATTAACAACAGGTTTTCCGGAAGAACCAAGTTTGTGAACCGCCGGAACATTGGCTGAAATAATAGGTGTTGCTTCCGAAAGTCCGTATCCCTGAAACATAGGAATTCCAATTGCATAAAAGAAACGTTGTAGATCAATATCAAGTAAAGCTCCTCCGCCAATAAAAAATTCAAGTCTTCCACCAAATCCTTCACGGATTTTTTTGAATAAAATTTTATCATACAAAGTAACAAGGGGCTTTTTTAGTTTAGAAAATCCCTCTCCTTTATTCCATCCTTCTTTATTGTATTCAATCGAGGTTTTCAGAGCTGCGTAAAAAAGTTTTTCGACTTTGCTGCCTTTTTCTTTAATACCCTTTTCAATATTTTTTTTGAAATTTTTTGCTAATGCCGGAACGCTTAATAAAAATGTCGGTTTTATTTCTGTTATGTTAACAGGGATATTCTTTAAGGTTTCCAATGGTGTATTCCCAATTTGAACTGAAGCCATGCTTGCACCGTTTTTCATTAGAGTGTAAATTCCGGCAACATGTGCAAAACAATGATCCCATGGAAGAATTAAGAGGGAAACATAAGATTCCGGTATTGGTAGTAGAGCCGTTGCCTGTTCAACATTTGCGGTGTAATTTCGATGTGTGAGTACAACTCCCTTTGGATCTGCAGTAGTACCAGAGGTATATGAGATTGTTGCATAGTCGCTCTCTTTAACTGATCGCCAGCGATTTTCAAATTCGGAATAATTTTGTTTTAGAAATTCTCTCCCTTTAATTAATAGATCGGAAAGGTTTAATTCGTCCTTATCAAAGGAATTTTTAGCATCAAGCAGAATTACCTTTTCAAGATCGGGCAGATCATTCTTAATCTTTTGGATTTTATTATAATGATTTTTAGATACTACAACTATACGCGAACCTGAGTGAGCAATTCTGAATTTAAGATCATTCAGTTCTTCAATTTTTACAGAGATTGGAACATTTACTGCCCCGGCATATAAAATTCCCAATTCTGCCATTACCCAATCACCTCTTCCTTCGGAGATAAGTGCAATACGGTCTCCATGTTTTATACCGGCGGCAATTAAACCGGCAGCAAACTGATGAACCATTTTATTCATTTCTTCATACGTCGTTCCTTCATATTTTATTCCGGTCTTTTCCCACATTAAAATATTTTTCGAATATTTTTTAACGCTATCTTCAAATAATTGGGGTAATGTTCGGTTAGACATTTTATTTATTCCTGGATTTTTGATGATGTGAAATATTAATTGCAGTCAACTAAAAGTCAAGGAAGGACGGCAACAAAGAATTGATAAGAGGAGGAGATGTCACTTAAACATCCCCATTAAAAGAAAAATCTGAATCCAACTCTCATCATAATTCCGCTCATGTCAAAGCTTCTTTCAAAAATTCTTGTTTTTCCAGATGAATTATCTCGCACTTCATATTCATAAGATGGTTTCGAATTATGATATGTTAGCTCTACAAATGCATCGGATCTTCTTCCGAGTTCATAAGCAATTCCTCCACCAAGCCGCCATGAAAAATCGAATGCCCCCTTAAATTCATCATCCTGTGGGTTTTGATAATTGCGATAAAAAATAAGAAGGACTTCCATTCCGGCACTTCCTGTAAAAAATGCTCTGGTTCTTGGTGCAATTAATTGATTTGCATTTACTGTTATCATCAATGGAATTGAATGGAGATTTGTTCTTGCGCGTAATTCATTAAGTTCGCTCTGAATTGGACCGAAGAAATCATTGTATTGAGCTACAAGTTTTCTATCAACATAATTTCTGTGGAACCAATCGGCGCTCCATCCGAACAAAAAATTATCATCGATGTGCCAGCCTCCTTCGTAGCCAATTATGAATCCGGCATCTGTTGCTGATGGATTAAATGTACCAAGTTTAACAGCACCGACATCAAATTGAGGTTTGATAATTGAAGGAAGATAAAGGAAAATTAACAAAATAAGTTTTCTCATGATATTCTCGTTTTTGTCAAGTTATATTATCAATTTCAGTGCCTAAATAAAAATCTAATTACACACTTATTTTGATGTTTGAAATAACCTAGTTGTTCATTTAAGTGAACATTTTTCGTAGCCATTATATAATTCCTGATCCAAGAGCAACAGCAAAAATAAGAAGTGAAATTTCGACAGTTAGTTGAATTGATTTGTAGGTAACTTTCTCAAATAGAAATTTTCCGAAATATGAACCAATGAATGCGGACAAACACCCAATTATGACTAATAATAAAAGGTCAGTCCGTGCAGTTAAGGAGAAGTCTGAATCTAAAAATGTTATTCCATATATAGATAATCTTGCAACATCAACAAGAACGGCCGAAACAACCATAGTACCTATAAGGGATTGTTTCTCGAGTCCGGCTTTTATTAAAAAAGCAGTTCTCAATGCTCCTTGATGACTGGAGAGTCCACCAAAGAATCCTGAAAGGGCTCCGCCAAACGGAATATATTTCTTATCTAATTGGAGTTTTGTTAAGAATGGCAATATTTCTATGAGTGAAAAGATAATAAGAAGTAAAGCAATTATTGCTTTGATTGGTGTTACTTTAGAATATTTGCCAAAGATTGAATATTCAATAAGTGGAGGAATGTGTGAAAATACTATTAGAAGCCAGGCACCTAAAAAAGCGAATGCAATTGCGGGAATTGCAAATTTAAGTGTCACAATTTTATTAGCATTTTTACCAACTAGTATTACTTTAAAAATATTATTTGCAAGGTGAACAATAGCAGTTGCATCAATGGCGATTTCAATTGGAGAAAAAATCGCAAAAACCGGCATTAATAATGTTCCTAATCCAAATCCTGAAAAAAAAGTTAACCCGGAAACAAATAAAGAGACCAATCCAATTATTATATATTCCATAACGAAATTGTTTTTAAAATGTAATTACTTTATCCGCATTGAGGGTGAAATCTGTCAATTCTTGCATATTACTTCTTTCAACACCTTCTAATAATTGAATGGAAGCAAAACCACGCGCATCTATACAAGTACCGCATGCTTTAACTTTTCCTTTTTTCATTATTACAGATTTTAACATTCTTTCTATATTATAATAACCTTGCGGTGTAATTTGATTTGGGAGTCCGCATCCAACAGCATCAGCCATTAAAAAAACGGCAAGTTCAACTTCAGAATTTTCATTTTGAATATTCATAGCCAAACGAAGTGCATTGTATGCTTTCTCTGTTCCGTATGGTGCATCGTTAATAATGATTAATATTTTCATAAAAGTTCCTCCTTACTTAAATTGAAAAAAACAATCTATTACAGTGTTTTCTCAAATTATTTTTTTCAAGTACCTATTAAGCATTTATCGATTGTCTTAATTTTATTTTTTCCCACTAAAATAATTATTGTACTTCAAATTATAATTTCTCTATTAATTAGATAATCCAATTCCCATAACAATAATTCCGTATAAGATAAAAAGTACAAGTTTAGGAATTAATCTTGTAAATGAATTTTTGTTAATTATTTTTTCTTCGCGCATTAAATATATGAACCCAGTAGATAATAAAAACAACCCGATAATTGAAACAATTTGATTACTAACCATTAAACCCGGAACACCTATTCCGTCAGCGATATATTTTAAGCTACTTAATCCCGAAGGATCGTTAATACTACCCGGCAAAAAATTTATCCATGCATTTAATTTAGCGACAGCTTTAGTTAAATGTCCGGCTGATATTATTATAACAAGTGGTAATGCCAGTTTTCTCCAGGCATCTGTAATTCTATCCGCACCTTTTGTATGTTTTGCCAATACACCTAAAAAGCTCCAAACTAAAAGAGGGAATACTAATAGTGTCCATATCCCTTCTATAAAACCACTTAATTGATATATATTAATTAGCTTAACAAAAGATTCGGGTATAAAAATAAAAATATCATGAGTAACATAATAAATTGGAACAGATAAGGAAATCCTTGCCAAATTATTATTTTTTTTATTGAAGAATATTCTAGAAGATTGATATCTCTTTTTTGCAAATTCATATTTACAACATTCATTTATTTTACTACTTCTGTCATTAAAATAGAATTCTTTGTTATACTTACACTAATTATTTTCATAATACATTTGTAAAAACAGCTTTAATTATTTTTGTATTAAAAAACCCCGGTTAATGCCGGGGTCTTTTATGTAATACTAATTAAATAAGGATTTTATTTCATTACAACCATTTTCCTGGAGTATCCAAAATCTCCGGCTTGAATTCTATAGATATAAACTCCACTTGAAATTCTGGATGCATCAAAAACTACTTCGTGCCATCCACCTTGCATTTCTTTATCAATTAAGGATGTAACCAATTCGCCGGTGATCGAATAGACGTCGAGTTTAACTGTTGATGCTTTAGGTAACGCAAATTTTATTGTAGTAGTGGGATTAAATGGGTTCGGATAGTTCTGAGCTAGAGTATATGCAGAAGGAATTTCTTGTCCTCCAGCTACTGATGTAATACCCTTAGTATGAATATTTTTTGCATGTGTTGAAGCCCAGGCAACATCTTTGTTTGTATGACATTGAATGCAAGTATAATCTAAAGTTAATCCGGAAATACCATTTGCGTCAACTTTAATAAACTTATATGTAACTGGCGGAGTGGTAGTACTATTAATATCATCAAGATTATCAAACATTGTTTTGGGATCTGTTAATATTTTCCAATAGTGTGTACTTTGTTCACTAATATATGGCGTTAATTGATCACCATTCCTTGCAGCAAACGGCATATGGCAGTCGGTACATTCAGCTTTAGTCTGCAATGGATCATGACCGGTTATAAAATGGTTAAGATGACAAGTTTCGCATTTTGCACTTTCCTTAAGACCACCAAGATCGAAGTATACACCTTTATGCGAATCGTGACAGGTAACGCATGTAAATCCAGTTTTTCCATGTTTGGAAGCTAACATCATATCTCCTTGCTCACGATGACGTATAAAACCGGTATTTATATTATTGACGGTTCGGGGTTGCCATTCAACTCTTTGATTCCAAGGATATGTTGTAGTTCCCTCATTTCTGTCTCTAGCATGACAATTATTGCAAGTATTTAAACCTTCTTTAGGAGGTTTAGTGCTCGGATTTGTAGTATGTGCTTTTGCAGGTCCATGACAACCTTCACATCCAATTCCTGTTTCAATCCAGCTTCCTTCAATTCCAGGATATTGTTGAAACTCCGCTGTTTTAGTTTTACTTGCCCCTGTTGTATGGCATTTGTAACAGGAATAACTGTACGTGGCTTTTGTTAATGATCCGGATGTATAAGCTACCCATTTGTTTGTAGGCAAATTGTACTGCCGATTATTTCCATAAATAATGTAACCTTCTTTGTCGAGAAATCTTGCATTGGAATGATAACCGCCCAAAACAAATCCAATGTCATTCCAGGTTAATCCATCCGGTGCATTAGGAATACCGGATTTAAGTTGATAATTAACAACCGTACCAACCATTTTTTGTGAAGTTAATACCGGGTAAACCGGCGGATTCCCTCCTTGCAATTTCTGCAATTTGTATGGATGCCCAGATTGTTTCCAATTAGTATGTGCTGTTGAGTGACAGTTTTTACAAGATTCACTACCGGCATAATCTTGTGCATACAATCTAACACCCGACAATAATATTGTGATAACCATTAAAAGTTGTAGAGCTTTTTTCATATTTACTCCAAGGATTAATTAAAAAAGATAAATAGAGCATTTCTCTTGTAGAAAAATAGACATTGCACTATTTTTTATGAAGTAAACAATTATGAAAAATTTTTCATCAGTAAGGAAAGTTACTTTATAATGTTTATGTTATTTTTAAATTAAAAATCAGGTGTTTGTGATGGAAATATTAATTGTGGAGGATGAAGAAAGAATTGCCAATACACTTAAAAAGAACTTTATTAAAGAGGGGCATCACGCTGTTGTTGCCTTAAACGGAGAAGATGCTATCGAGTCAATGCAAGGTTCACATTTTGATATAATCTTACTCGATTGGCGTTTGCCAAAATTGACCGGTTTAGAATTGTGTAAAAAACTTCGATCAACCGGAAACGATACTCCAATTATTCTTCTTACCGCATTAAACGATATTCAAAACAAAGTTGATGCTTTAGAAGCTGGTGCAGATGATTATATAACTAAACCGTTTTCATTTGAAGAAGTTACAGCTAGAATTAATGCTGTATTAAGAAGATATAAAGCCACTATAAAAAAAATTCCCTTTGGAGAAATGAACCTGAATTTAATCGACCGCACGGTTGAGCATGAAAACAAATTAATAAAACTTTCGGCGCGGGAATTCGAATTGTTAAAATATTTTCTCTTCAATAAGGGAACAATTATTAATAAAGAAAAAATTTGCAAGGATGTTTGGAATTTCGATTTTTCTCCTATGACCAATGTAATTGAAGTAACAGTAAAAAATTTAAGGAAAAAACTTGAAACCGAAGCTAATTGTAGCTTCATAAAAACTATTTATGGAGAAGGATATCTATTCCTTGCGGATTAATTACAAAAATATCAAAATCCCGAAAAGCATATTAAGAAATACGATTCTTACCGCTTCAGTAATGATTGTTCTTTATGTGATTATTGTTGTTTTTTCGCTAAATGTATTTATTTATTTTTTAAATGACACACTCGATTCACGCTTAAAGCATGAACTTGAAAAGGTATCTACTTCTTTCCGGATTGAAAATGATTCGCTTATAATAACAAATCCATCTGAATTTTCAGAAAGCGATTTCCTAAACAATTCAGAAAGCTCATTCTTTCTTCAAATATATAGCATAAATAAAAGAACTCTGCTTCAAAGCCATAATCTTTCAACTTTTCATCCCATCGAAAAAAGTATTTTCGATTTTGATGGAATTTATTACTTCCTTGACAAAACTGAATCTGATAATGAATTACGCATGGCATATCAAAAACTTTTTAATAGCGCCGGGGAATTAATTGGGTATATTCAGATCTCTGTACTTAAGGATCGATTTTCAGGAGTAATTGATCAAATAATAATTGTTAATGGTATAATTTTTCCGATAGCAGTAATTTTAATACTATTAACAAGTTACTGGATCGCTAAAAGAAGTTTCTCCCCTATCAAGAAAATAATTCGCGTGGCTGAAAAAATATCAGCAACAAATTTACAGGAAAGGATACAATTTGATTTAGATCCGGGTGATGATCTGTCGATTTTAAAAAACACACTAAATAATTTATTCGAAAGGCTGGAATATCAGATAAAACAAATTACTGAATTTTCTGACAATGCTTCGCATCAGCTTATGACTCCGTTAACGGCACTTAATACTGAACTTGAATATTTATTAAAGATACATACAGAAAATTCCGAAACAAAAAAATCTCTTGAAGAATTAAAGGTAACATCGGAACAAATGATTCATATTATTAAATCCCTTCTTTTACTTTCAAGAGATTCAAGATCTTCTGAAAACAGAAAATCAGTTTTCAGTCTTACACAGTTATTAAAAAATCGTATACCAAAAATTTATAAAACGCAGTACCTTTCATTGGAATTTCAGGAAAATCTTTTTTTAAGGGGGAACGAAGAACATTTCATGATTGTATTGCAAAATATTATTGAAAACGGATTGAAATTCTCCGGTAATCAACTGGTTAAATTGGAAGCAAAACAAATAGACCATAAAATCGTAGTTAGGTGTATTGATACCGGTATAGGCATTCCTGGAAATGAAAAAGAAAAAATTTTTGAGAGGTTTTACAGAAGCGAATCAGCAGAAATTCTTGGTAGCAAGGGTTACGGTTTAGGATTAAGTCTGGTTAAATATGTTGTAAATGCAATGGACGGGACAATTGAATTAAATGATAATCTCCCAAAGGGAACTATAGTTACTTTAATTCTTCCAATAATTGTGATGGAATAAAAAAACCCGCCATAGAAAAAAAGCGGGTTTAAATTCTTGAACAGATTTTATTAAGCAACAGAATCTTTTGTTCGACGATAAGCTGAAACAATAAAACCAATTACCATTAGTATAACACCAATCCACACAAGACTGATGAATGGTTTAATACTTGCTTCAACAGTAAGAACCTCTTTTTGAACTTCGGTGTTTTTAGATTCTGTGCTTTCGTTAAGGTTGGTAATCTCAAGTTCAACCATTCCGGAACCGGCATTCATATTCACAATTTCGAATCGAAGGTTTTTATCTTTCAGATCTGCGGCTTCTGATTTTTTTCCTTCGCCTTGAATTACCATTTCGGGTTTAACTGTATATTCTTTTCCATCCGCAACAACTTTAAGAATTGCCCCAATTTTAAATTCACCGCCGCTGGACATAGATGACATTGCATCTTTTGGCATCTCAAAAGATTGGAATGTTATTTTTACACCGTTATAGTCAGTAGTGTTACCTTTCGATAACGAAACCGTATTACCATGATTATGACCCGTATCTTCACCTTCGGAATATCCGACCGGAGCCACATAAAAATCTTTAGTGAATCCAACTAAAATATCCGGTTCGCGCATTAAACTGTTATTGAATTCGGCAATAAACATAACTGGTTTAGCAACTTTTGTAGAGCCGTTCTTTGTAATCTCTACATTGAATGCATATTTTTTCCCGTTATCAATCGGTTCGTAACCGGTGAAAGATAAATCATAGCCAAATACATTTAACTTTTCACCTTTAACAAGATCGACTTGTTTATGATCGGAATATCCGCCGCTTGCAACAACACCAATAAGGAAAACAGCAATACCAATATGTGCAATGTAAGCACCGAGATAACTTTTTCTTCCCTTTAATATCTTAAGCATAATTTCACCATTAACAAAAAGTGTAAATGCTGATGTTAATAGAAGTATTATTAACATTATTTCAGTTACTCCGCCAAGTATTACTATTAATGCAGTCATAACTACCGAAGCAATAATTGAAAATTGAGATTGCTTCCAGAGATCTTTTTGTTCTGTCATTTTCCATTTAAGGAGTAAACTACCGCCGTTTAACAACCCTATAATAATAGCAATAGGAAGATTAAGTTCGTTATAGAATTTTATTTCAACAGTCTGACCAAAAATAGGTGCGCTTGTTCCAACAAGTACAATAATTGCAGAAGCCAGTAGAGCAACAGATCCTGTAAATAATGCCAATTCCCTGGATAAGAGATTTTCTTCGTAACTGAAATTAGTACTTAAGTATTTCCATCTATAAACAACCATTCCAATTCCAAGAACAGTGAATAATAATAGAAACACAACAAGAAAGAGATAAACTGTCATACCGGGATCTACAAATGAATGAACCGATGCATCGCCTAAAATTCCGCTTCTTGTAAGAAAAGTACTATAAATAACAAGAACAAAAACCAGTATGCTAAGAACAAGATTTGTCTTTACAAATCTTCCGGAACCGGTCTCCTGTGTTTTTCTTTGAACAAGAAGAGTATGTATTGATGCAACACCAACAAGCCAGGGAACAAGCGAAGAATTTTCAACTGGGTCCCACCCCCAGTATCCGCCCCATCCTAAAACACCATAAGCCCAATAACCACCAAGCATAATTGCTAATCCAAGAACCATAGTTCCTGAAAGAACCCATGGCAACGATTGTTTAACCCAGTCATTATATTCATTTTTTAGAAGTGCCGCTAATGCAAACGAAAATGGAACTGCAGACATTGCAAATCCGACAAATAAAATTGGAGGATGAATCTGCATCCAGAAATTCTGAAGAAGCGGATTTAATCCTTTACCCTGAACAATAAAATCGTTAACGGAAATATTACTTGCCGCTAAGAGGGAATGAAGCTCGCTATTCATCTGAATAAACTGTTTGTTCGATTGCGGATCGCTGAACATAAATTGCTGAAGCGATGATAAAGAATAATATGCCGGATTAATATTCTTCAAATCGATAAAATCCGGTGTTGTCCAGATATATGTGAATGGTGATTTTAATAATGGATTAACCATAATAAGTAAAAATGTGAGTGCAAGACTAAAGACCATCATTACACGTGGTTCGAGATCGCCACGCTTGGATGTATAATCCAGCAGAATCAATCCTATGATAGCCGTAAACAAGATCCACAACAAAAAGCTTCCTTCCTGCCCCGCATAAAATGTAGAGATTAATAAACCAAGAGGAAGGTCGCTGCCGCTGTAATTGTAAACATATTTATATTGATACTGATGTGTAAGTATTGCATGAAGCAATAACGCACTTGCAGTTAGAACCATAATTGCAGTTGTGTGAAATCCGACTCTTGCAAGTGATAATGTGTTCTGGTAACCTCGAAAGGTTAAAAAGTACATTATAATAGTAAAGACTCCAGCTACTAAAGCTAAAGTAAGGGCTATATTTCCAATCATATTAAACTCCTAACTTAACCAACTTATGAATTGGTATTTTGAACAGGTTGTTCCTGATATTTGGAAGGACACTTAGTTAGAATATCTGTTGCCTGAAAAACACCATTATTATATTTACCTGTTACAACAACACTTGTGGATGATTCAAAATTATTTGGAATTGTTCCGTAATAAACAACTTTCATCATACTTCCCTGATCATCCTTCATGTAAAAGGAAAATAAGTTGTTCTGTTTATCAATTACGTAATTCCTTTCTTTAACCCAGCTTCCTGTTGCTTTAACAGTTTTTTGTGATTGCATTACTCTGGAAAAACTGCTTTCATATGTAACATTAGTTTGAGTAAATAGATAGATCATTACACCAAGGAACACAATAATAATCCCACCACCAAACATATATTTATTTTTCATCTTGCTAATTCTCCTTTCCTTCTGATTTTACTTTGCTCAATTCTTTTTCGATCACTTTCAATCGTTTATCGGTATTAAGTACAAATAAAAATATACCAAGCCATACAACAAGAACGATGAACATTACAATGTATATTGAATTGCTTTCTAAAAAGCCGAAAAATCCATTTTCCAATTTCTACCTCGTGTTATTTCTTTTCAAGTTTTTCGTTTATAATAATTGATTTATATCTAATCTTCCACATCCAATAATATAAAATTGTAAAAGCAATTAGAGACAAATAAAAAACGAGCTGCATATTAGCATTCATTTTAAAATCAACAACCGGACCGGATGTATCATCGTTTGCAGAACCGGGATGTAATCCCACCATTATTCTTGGCATAATAAAAATGAAAAAAGGGACTGTTAAAAATGCAATTATAGAATAAACTGCAGAAAGACGGGCGCGCTTATCTTCATTTTCAATTGCGGACCGAAGTGCAAATAATGAACCGTAAATAAGAAGAAGAATAAAGATACTTGTCTCCCTTGGATCCCAATGCCAGAAAGCTCCCCATGTAAATTTTGCCCAGATTGAACCGGTGATTGTTGCGAGGATTGCAAAAACCATCCCTAATTGAAGTGCTGCAGATGATTTTGCATCTTCATCAAGATTTTTATTTTTCAGATATCTTATTCCGTAAACCATTGCCATTAAAAATGCAATTACTGCCAACCATGCCGTAGGAACATGGAAAAATATTATCTTAGCTTTTTCCTCCAATCCTGGTATTACAGGAAATTCATACCAATTAGAAGGTTGCGGCACTATTGGAAAGGCAATTCCGGCTACTATTACAAATGTCATTAATAAAAAGAGTATTATCTTCCAGATCATAAATCCTTTTCTTTTCGTATTGGAATTTCTTCAAAAGACGGCTCAAAAATATGAAAGCTCCCTTTTATTTCCAAAGATATCCGGTTTCATTAATTGGCAAAAAGAAGGTATTTAATTTATATTGAATCAATTCTTATAATGAAAACAAGGACAACTATTAAACACTTCCCCTGACAAATTGGGCGAAGCACATCGACAATATGGAAGAATAACTATTGTTGAACCAACTTTTAAGCTTTAATTCACAACATTTTCTTGGCATGATAGTTAATATTTATTATGAAAATATCAACAAGACAAATAAAGAGGTATGAAATGAAAAGACTAATTACATTAATGATCCTTATTGCTGTATTTGTGTCATATTCTAATTTATCAGCACAAACCCAGGACCCACCCAAACCGAAAGAGCATGGTAAAAAGTTTGAGGATAAAAACGGGGATGGTTTCAATGATAACGCTCCGGACCATGATGGCGATGGAATTCCGAATGGATTGGATCCGGACTGGTTAGCACTAAAAAACAAAAACGCTAAAGGAAGATTTGTCGATTTAGACGGTGATGGTATTAAGGACAATCCGGGTAAAGGAAAAGGGAAAATGAATAAAGGTGGTTATGGCCCGGGTGATGGAACAGGGAACAAAGGTGTTGGACCCATGAATGGAACCGGTAATAGTCATGGTGAATCTTCGAGTACTAAGAACCAGACCAGAGGCGGAAAAAAGTGGGGCAAAAAATAATTTGTGCTAATTAATTATTGAGCTATTTTGTAAGGGACTCTTAAAGAGTCCCTTTTAATAACTGAGGATTTAATGAAACCGAACTTGAGCAAAAAAATAAAAATAATCTCTGTAAATGTTCTTTTTCTAGTAATACTTTTTTCGGAATCTAATTTTGCTCAGTGGACATTTGGAATTTCAACTGATCAGGAATACAATTCGAATCCGTTCAGATCTCCAATTGCAACAAAAACTTTGATCTCTTCATTCGACTTCGGTTTAGAAAATGAAATGAATAATTTCTCTCTCGGTTACTATGGAAGCTATATAAATTTTGATAATGTTACTGATAGAAATTTTTATTGGCATCAATTTGCAATCTGGAAAGATTTTGAGAATAGCACATTAGGAATTTATGCAGAGCAAAGAATGAACCGCGAGCTCTACAATTATTTTGATTACTCAAATCTTACCGCTTACTTTCAGCACAAATTTAACATCGAGGATTTTTACTTTGCGATTAATCCTAACATTAGTTTGACAAGCTATAATTACATAAGTATTCTGGATAATTTAAAGGGGACTTTGGGATTTAACATTAATCGCGGGTTTGAGACAGAGACTACTTTGATTTTAGGCGGGACACTTAATTACAAGCGATACCTTAGCCCTACTCAATCCGGTCAGTTCACATATCTGGATGACTCAAATAAACTTGTAACCGAAAAATTTACTGATAAAAATGTATCATCTATCACCCAGCTTTTATCCTATGTAAGAGTAGCTCAATCCTTAGGAGAGAAAACCGGAATTGCGGCTCAGTTTACAAATAGAAGTATTACCAACGGCTTTGCCAATCAGATTAAAGAATTAAATATGATTTATGGCGACGAATCCGAAATGTTTGATGACCCTGTTAACCACGAAGGAAATAGTATCTCTGTTGAACTCACACAAATAATCGGTGATGATCTATCTCTAAAGTTTGGTTATTACCTGAATAATAAATTTTATCCATCCCAGGGAGTTTATAACGAACTATCTGAATACAACACCGATATAATGAGAGCAGACAAACAAAACATCTTCAACATTAATTTGAAAAAAGCATTTTCATTAAACGAAGCAGAAACAACAAGTTTAACGGTTGGTTTGAACTATCAATACATCAACAATAAATCGAACAGCTATTGGTTCAAATACAACGGTAATTCATTCAATCTCGGATTAAGTCTGGAGTTTTAAGGTAACTATATGAAGAAGAAATTCAGCTGGCGTGGTTTTATAAGTTTATATATAACATTGTCATTTATTATAATGGCTATTTCAGGAATAATACTCTACTTCTCACCTCCCGGACGCGTTGCCAACTGGTCATACTGGCGATTTTTAGGTTTGTTAAAAAGTCAGTGGCAAGCAATTCATACTATATTTACATTTTTATTTATAGTGGCTGCCGGGTTTCATCTATTCTTTAATTGGAAACCTTTTATTGCTTATTTGAAAACCAAATTCGAAAGTAATGTTAAGCTTAGAAATGAATTTACAATTTCATCAATAGTAGTAATACTGATTTTTGCGATGACTATTTATGATTTTGTACCGTTTAAGAACGTGATGGATTTTGGAGAAGAGCTTAAAGCTTCATGGTCAACAGAAAAAACAGAGCCACCAATTCCTCATGCAGAAGATCTTACGTTAACTGAATTTGCAAAGACAATTAATGTTTCTGTTGAAGAAATAAAAAATTCGCTTTCATCAAAAGGAATTATTATTCAGGATGAAAATATTACTATTAAAGAATTAGCAAGTAAGAATAATATTTCTCCTAATGAAATCTATACAAAACTAAGATCCGGGAATAAACAGCAGAACCAGGTTGCCGGCGAAGGAAGAGGATACGGCAGAAAAACTCTGGCGGAAATCTCAGCAGAAAATAATCTTAACATTGATAAAGTTATAACAAACTTAAAATCGCACGGAATTGATGCCGTAGCAAATGATAAATTGAAAGATATTGCAATGCGCAATAATCTATTACCTGTTGATGTTGCCAACAAAGCGTTAGGAATAAAAAGTACTTCCGAATAATTCAGAATCCTAAACTCAAACTTTGCTTCAAATTAGTTAAGATTTTTTTGATTAAATTAAGGATGCATAAGGAGAATTGAAGTGAAGTTTCTTAAAAAACTTTTTATCCAGCCCAAGAATCTCATTCTTATATTTATTGTTACCGCTCTTATCATTATCTCTTCTGTAATAATTGAATTAAACCAGAGCAAGAAAGAAATGCTCGAGCTTATGCAGACACAGTCACAAACTCTCCTTGAATCTATGATAATATCGGGTAAAAACGCTCTTTTATCATACGATAAAATTGAAGAGGAAACCAAAACACGTTTATTAAATAATGCCGGGATGATAAAAATTCTTTACCAGAAAAAATTAATTTCAAATTCACTCCTTGAATCAATCGCTACGAAAAATAATCTGTTAAGAATAAACATCTTCAGTAAGACGGGTAATAAAATATATTCAAGTCACAAGGAAATTCATTCTCAATTAGAGGAGAAAGAAAATCCTATTGACTACTTATGGCCAATTTTCGATGAAGAGACCGACACATTAATTATTGGAATAAAACCTTCACGTTTTGGAGATGATAAAAGATATGCTGTTGCAATTTCTTCCGGCGATGGAGGTGCAATTGTATTGAATGTTGATGCTGCCCAATTACTCGAGTTCAGAAAGGAAGTTGGATTTGGCGTTTTACTAAAAGGTGTTTCTGAAAATGAACAGATTGAATATGTTGCATTACAGGATGAAGACGGAATTATTGCTGCATCCGGCAGACTTGATGATCTTGAGCCGGTTGACTCTTCGGCGTTTCTTCAAAAAGGATTGGAAAGTGAAACATACATGTGGCGTATTGCTGTAGTGGATTCAATAAATGTTTTTGAAGCGATACACCCCTTTGAATATAAAGACGATCTAATTGGAATTTTTAGAATCGGTTTATCTTTAGAACCAATTAACGATATAAATGATGCTATAGTTAGACGTTTAATAATAATTGGAATTGTTCTCTTTGTTTTCGGCTCTTTTACAATAACACTTGTTTTTGTTAAACAGAATTTCAACCTCCTTTCTAATAAATTCAAAGCTATAGAAACATACGCAAGAGAAATTTTGGATAATGTCAGCGATGCAATAATTGTTATTGATAAGGGATTTGCTATTAAGTCGTTCAATAATGCTGCACTGCAGATTCTCGGGAAAGATGTAATCTCAACTCAAAATTTATTTGCACTCTTCGAAGAGAATAAATGCAGACAGTTAATAAACTCCTCCTCGCAATTAGAAGAAGTGGAATGCCGTGTTAATGGAAACAATAAAATGTTTCTTATATCCAAAAGTGAATTTACGGACGAGCAAAAAGAGCAAAACATTATACTGGTTATACGCGATCTTACTGAAATAAAGAATCTCGAAAATCAAATCCAACGTAAGGAACGAATGGCCGAAATGGGAGAACTTGCTTCTTCCGTTGCACACGAAATACGAAATCCGCTTAATGCAATAGGCACTATAACCCAGCAGCTTGGTAAAGATTTTGAACCTAAAAACAATTCTTCCCAATTCAGCGAATTGACAAAACTTGTTTACAAGGAAGTAAGAAGAATTAACGAGACGATCGAGAACTTTCTTAAGTTTGCCAAACCATTGCCAATTAAACCCAAAAATTATTCTTCAAAGGAATTCTTTGATGGAATTTCTAAACAATACTCGGCGCTGCTTAATGAAAAAAATATTGAGTTAATGATAAATGAAGTTTGGTCAGGTGAGGTTGTCTGGGACATAACTCAAATGAAACAGGTTTTTATAAATCTTATTGAAAATGCTATTGATGCTGTTGAAAAAAACGGGAAAATTTTAATCCATATTAAAGAAAAAAATCCGGATAAGCTGGAGATCAAAATGGAAGATAATGGCAAAGGAATTTCCAGAGAGGATAAAAATAAAATCTTTAATCTATACTTTACAACAAAGACAAAAGGAAGCGGAATCGGTTTGAGTATTGTTCAAAAAATAATTGCCGAGCATAACGGATCAATATATGTTAATAGCGAAACCGGTCAAGGAACAGAATTTATCATCAATATTCCGAAGAAATTAGTGCAGGTGTAAAATGAATAACTTATCAATACTGGTAATTGACGATGAGGATTCTCAATTACAATCTCTAAAGACATTTCTTTCTAAAAGAGAATATAAAGTATATACCGCAAACGACGGTGAAACCGGATTGAAAACAGTCCGGGAAAATTTAATTGAGGTCGTGTTAACCGACTTTAAAATGCCCGGATGGGATGGACTTACTGTTCTGAAAAATATTAAAGCTCTTAATCCGGAAATTGATGTTGTTGTTATGACTGCATTCGGAACAATTGAAAGTGCGGTAAATCTTATGAAAGAAGGTGCATTCGATTATCTTACCAAACCAATCGACCTTGATGAACTTGAAAATATTTTAAGCCGAATTAAGGAAAGGCGTTATTTAATTTCCGAGAATAGATTGTTAAAAGAACAACTCCAGGATAAATTTAAATTCGAGTCGATAATTTCCCGTTCTAAGCCGATGGACCTCGTATTAAGCACTGCTGCAAGAGTGGCACAAACTAAATCCACAGCTCTAATTAGAGGTGAAAGTGGCACCGGTAAAGAACTGATAGCAAAAGCTATTCACTTTGCAAGTCCGCGTAAGAACCAGCCTTTTATTACCGTTAACGTTGCATCATTATCGGAAAACTTACTTGAGAGCGAATTATTCGGACATGAGAAAGGATCGTTTACCGGTGCGATTAATCAAAGAATCGGCCGGTTCGAAGAAGCAAATGGCGGAACAATTTTTATTGATGAGGTTGGTGATATTCCGCTTGCGATACAGGTTAAACTTCTTAGAGCAATTCAATTCGGAGAAGTTCAGCGAATAGGCAGCAATTCAACTTTTAAAACGGATGTAAGAATAATTGCAGCAACACATAGAGACCTGGAAGAAATGATAAAACGGAATGAATTCCGTGAAGACCTTTTCTACAGATTAAATGTAGTAACAATAAACCTTCCTCCATTACGCCACAGGAAAGACGACATTCAACTGCTGGTAGATCATTTAGTCCAGAAGTATTCTACATCTATTGGTAAAAAAGTAGATGGAATTTCTAAAGAGGCTCTCGATCAGCTAATAAAGTATGATTTCCCCGGTAATATCCGTGAACTTGAAAATATGATTGAAAGAGCTATCGTTCTTACAAGAGGTGAGATAATTACAAAGGACGATTTACCCTTTTCTATAAACGAAAAGAGCAACAATAGAGCGTTCAATCCGTATGATCTGGAGGATAATTACGAAACAAAGATGAAGCTATTCGAAAAAACTATGATTACAGAAGCCCTTAACAGAACAAACGGTAATAAAAGTGCGGCTGCCAGAATTCTTGGAATTACCGAAAGGCATTTAAGATCCCGTTTAGAAAGACTCGATTGATTTATATAAATTAACCAACAAAATCGCTGCTCTTTCGTCTAAAAATCCGGGGGTTTTAAATATTATTGTTTTACTAGGTCAATTGGGGTTGCTGTGCCCGGACAAAATCCTTTAAAACGGATATTCGATTTATATACTTCCGATCTAAGCTATCAGGAAATAGAAAGACTTGTTAAAAAAGAAGCCGGCGAGGTATATGAATTCTTTAAAGCCGATATTCCGAAACCCGATCAATCAAAAACAAAATTTGTCCGCGGATTAATTTTTGCAAGAAGTCTTTTTAATGCATTCCTTCTTAAACTTACACCGGCAAGACGGATCTTCTTTTTAATTTCATTGTTGTTTTTCCTTGTCGGTTATTCACAGCAAAATTCATTATACATTTTTACTTCATATCTAATTGCAATTTTACTTTTAGCATTTGAGTTAGCAGATAAGCTTACAGCCAAAAATGAATTAGAAGTAGCCCGCAAAATCCAATTCGACCTTATACCTAAAAATATTTCAAGTCTGGAAGGATTTGATGTAGCAACTTTTTATGAACCGGCTCGCGAAGTTGGCGGAGATTACTTCGATATTATTGAATCACCGGATAGAACTTTTATAATTGTTGGTGATATTTCCGGAAAAGGGATTGCCGCTGCACTTTATATGGTAAGAGTTCAATCAATTATTTATTCGCTTATAGATTCCTACACTGAAATAAAAGAGATTGTAATAAACCTTAAAAAATACTTTTCAAAAAATTTGCGTAGGGAATTTTTCTTAACCCTTACCATCGCGTCAATAGAAAAAGATGGTAAGATAAAAATTGTCCGTGCCGGTCATCCGCCGTCATTTCATTATAAGAGTGAATCGAGGGAATTCATTTCATTAAATCCCGCCGGAATGGGAATTGGATTAAATGATAAAGGATTGTTTGAACAGACATTGGAGGAATTAGTAATTACTCCTGATGCTAAAGATATAATTCTTCTTTATTCGGACGGATTAACAGAAACAATGAACAGTATTAAAGATCTATTAGGCGAAGAGAACGTGAAAAGGATAATTAAGAATAATGCTGATAAGACTGCCGAAGAAATTAAGAGAGCTTTATTAAATGCAGTAGAAACTTTCCGTGGCACCGCACCACAACACGACGACATAACAATGGTTCTGCTTAAACGGTATTAATCCTGTTCATAAATCTGAAACTCATCTTCCACAGGTCTAATTTCATCATACAATCTTTTAAGTGAATTCATAGCCGCCTGGTTACCTCTTTGAGCAGCGAAACGGTAATACTTTACAGATAATGCACGGTTTTCTTTTACACCCAGACCTTTTTCGTAACAAAGCCCAAGGAATGCCTGTGCAAGCACAGAACCATTATTTGCAGAGTTTATTAGTAATTGAATATTATTTCCAACTTCGGAGCGATTTGAATTTTCGGAAATTGTTAAGAAGGCAATTCTAACCTCTGCTTCTTTACTACCCATCTCCTTTGCCAATTTCCAGTATTCAACAGCTTTATCTCTATTCTTTTCTACCAGAGAGCCCGAACTATAAAGTAGTCCAAGTTCTATCATAGACGGAACATGATTCCTGCTTACCGCAGTTCTTAAAAAATCCAATGCTTGTTTCTCAGTAATCTGATTATTATACCCGAGGGCTGCCATTCCGGCCCAGACAAACATTGCTTCAGCATCACCGGATTTTATTTTATCCTTAAGTTGATTCGAAAATTTTTCATCCTGTAAAAGTCTGAATAGATTTTCTCCCGCTTTAAATGAACCCAGTCTATAAGCTCTAAGATAACTTGATGCTGCAAAAATAATATTCTCCTTCATTAAAATTCCGCGTTCATAACTTTTACCGATGATATAAAGTGCCTCCGGACTACCATTCTCGGATGCAAATCTTAAAATACCGGGACCGGTTGTATCTGTTATTCCAAGGTTCTCATTAAAATCATCAAGTCCGAACATTCTTTTTAATTCCTTGCTATTCTTATTAAACAAATCGTTTACATACTCATCACCGCTTTTCTCTTCTTCCGATTTATCAAAATCATAAAAGTCCAGATCCCAGTTGGGATTTATAATTTTTGCAGTTTCATCATTAACAACCTTTCCATTTTCTTTTTGTCCCTTTTCTTCAACCGGGATAAAATTCATTTTTTCAAATTGCTTTAATGCATTTTTAGCCGGTTCGAATCCGGCTTTAGCAGATTTATTAAATAACTTGTAAGCTTCATTCAGGTTACGGTTTACTGTTAAATTATCCGTCAATAAAATTGCATAGGCAAATTGAGCTTCGGGTAAACCGGAATCTCCGGCACTCTTAAAATTTACAAAGGCTTCAAATGGGTTCCACGGCACACCAATTCCATTATAAAGTAGAATACCGTAATTGTAATGTGCAGATGGGAGGTTCTGATCTACCGCTTTACGAATCCAGTAAACGGCTTTTACTGTATCGGCGGGAAATCCCTGACCTATTAAATATCTTATACCTAGTTCATGTTGAGCAAAAGGATCGCCGCGGTTGGCTTCGGTCATTAATAAATATCCCGCAAGAAGTGAATATGAAGGATACTTAGCTTTGAATATGGATGGTTTAAAAAAACGGTTATCTTTGAATGCTTCGCTACGCGTTGAATCCTGGGCATAACATAAACTGGCAAATAATAACACTATAATTATTTTACGAAGCAAATTGTTCCTTTGATTTTAAAACGGGAAAGAATTTTAGTAGAGCCATTTTTTAAGGATGAAATAATTCTTACCATTCTTTCTATTGTAGGTGAGTTCATCCATAAGTTGTTTCATTATATACAATCCCATTCCGCTCTCTGGTAAATTATTTATATCCTTCGGGTCGAAATCGAGGTTGGGTATTACAAAATTATTATTCGGTTCTCCTTCGTCAATTATTTCCATTTCTATCAATTTTTTATCAAGTTTCAGCTTTACACATATAGTCTTATCTTTTTGTTCCTTGTAAGCATGTTTAATAATATTATTTATGCTTTCCATAATGCATATCTCGAAAGCATTAAGGATATGAGGTTCAACACCATTATCTTCAAGAATTTCCCTTATATCTTCATTTACTTTCGCAACATTATCATAATCACTTAATATATTTACTTCGAATTCTTTCAAAAGAGCTATTCTGTTTTTGTTTCGATCTAAATATAAAAAAGTGTTTGATTAAGGACAAAGTTTTGAATAGTGTTAACTTCAACAAAAAAGAATGCTGAATTAAAGTGTGCAGAATATCCGTAGAGTCGGAGACGTGCCCCGACTCTACTTTTATTTAATTGTATCGGAAGTAGAACGTATTACTATTTATTTTCCGGTTCTTTGGTTTTGCATGTTGAAATACCAAGAGGTAAATAAGCCGGACACGTTCCGGTAAGTGCTGTTAATAAAGGAACTAATCCTACTAATCCCCACCACGATTGAAAATTGATTCCAAGAGCAATAATTATTAATCCGGCAACTATCCTTAGAATTTTATCTGCACCGCCTACATTTTTTTTCATACATAACTCCTTTGTTTTGGTGTTAATTAGATTTTCTATGTTGAAAAAGGATTCAAAAATTTATTTCAAGAAAATCATCTTTTTTGTTTGGGAGAAATTAGCGGCAGTAAGTTTGTAAAAATATATTCCGCTTGTCAATTCTCCATTTTCAATTCTCCATTCGCAAGTATAGCTCCCGGGTTGTTTATATTCATCAACAAGTGTTGCAACTTCTCTTCCTAGAATATCATAAACTTTCAATTGTACATGACCGCCGACCGATAACTGATAACCGATAACTGTGCTAGGATTAAACGGATTAGGATAATTCTGATATAAGACTATTTCTTTTGGAATCTGATCATTTACATTGACAGAAGTTGGATTTACGAATTTTTTATCAATTAATTTCCAGAGTTCTCCGCGGCTACCGTCATAACCCAATGCCCAGATTCCAACTCCGTATAAGTTCTTTTGAATAGCAAGATTGTATTTCATTTCTAAACTCGTCGAATCATCGAACCAGACCTGATTCCACCCGTTATCATTCCATCTAATCCACGGAGTATTAGAAATGTTATCCCACAGTTTTTCATGCTGCGAGTAATCGGCAGCAACCTCCCGGTAACGGACAATCTTCTGCCAGTTATTATTAGTGCTATCGCTATTAAATGGTTTTACAGTTGCATACGGTTGATTGGAATCTGTTTTCCAGTAATTTCCATAGTAAGGAACGCCCAAAATAATTTTGGAAGGCGGAACATCTTTGTATTCATCATTAATTGAATTAGTAACGCTAATAAACTGCCCAGTTAATGGCGCCGAAGGACCGGTTGAGTTTGCCCAGCTGCCCCAGTAGTCGTAATTCATTATAAATAAGTAATGGGAATGTTCTGCCAGCCCGGCAAAGTTCCATTGATTCAATCCGTAAGAAGGAGTTGCAAAAGATATTTCGTAAACCGGATTAAATCTGAAATGCTCTTTCATGTGCATCATAAAAGCAACCGAAGCATATTTCTTGTCGTTCTCGTCGCGTAAATTTTCAAAATCGATGTTCACACCATCGAGTCCTGTTGTTAACATAATTAGTCGTATGTTTTCAAATAGTTTGGTTCGTATTCCGTTATCAGTCATTAGCCGGTGAATATCCTCACCATTAAATGAAGTAACCGTCATAATAACCTTTACACCGTTTGAGTGAGCGCTTTCAATTACATCGTTCCATGGCCAGCCGATTGGATTTGTTAAGTTACCATTACCGTCAGCTTCAAAAGAAAAGACTGCAATGTGCGTCAATAAATCGTAACGTATATATTGATGATAACCCGCAGCATATTCCCACCATGGCAGATAGCCGAATACTGCCCGGCTCAACACTGATGCGGTTCTACCTTCCTTATGAATAGTGTTAACACTTTCTATGTGGCGATTTAACGAAAATGTTTTTTTATAATAATCATTTTCGAATTGATGGAGTGACTGCGCAATTGTAAGCGAAGAGGTTATAAGAAGAATAATTATTTTTTTCATTGTTTCCTTTAATAATTACAGTAAAAGATAGGAAATTTCTTAAATAAAAATGCGGTTATTAATATTCTCATTAGTGAGCTCTCTAATTCTGCGGTTGTACGATGAAGTCGAGTGAACGAAGAAGCTTATAGTTACAAACTTACTCTGCTCTTCTAAAAAATTAGATTCTTCGTCCCGCTTTGCGGGACTCAGAATGACAAGTACTAAGTCATTCTGATGTAAATCAGAATCTTAAAGTATAATTATAGAAAGTGTCATCCCGGATTTATTCCGGAATCTGTGTGCAGGATAATTAGCGGTGTAATAGAAAATTTATTTAGTAATTATAAATTTCTTTGTTGCCTTAAAATCCCCGGCTCTTAGTTGGTAGAAATAGATACCGCTTGTTAAGCTGCTGCCGTCAAATGTAACTTCGTGATAACCTTCATTCAAGTTTGCATTAAGAAGCTGTGCAACCCGCTCACCAAGTAGATTGAAAACACTTATCGATACTTCTGCTGCAACAGGTAACGAAAATCTTATTGTTGTTGCTGGATTAAATGGATTGGGATAGTTTTGCTCTAAGACGAATTGTTTAATCTCATCAAGTTTTACTCCTACTTCATTTGAGTATTCAAATGTTCCATCAAAATCGACTTGTTTAAGCCGGTACTTAAAAGTTACATCGCCCAGCGGCTGATCTGAATATGTGTAATTCTTTGGTGAGTTGCTATTGCCGTGTCCCTGAACGAAACCGATTTTTTTCCAGTCACCATTTGAACACTTGCGTTCAATTTCAAATCCGTAATTATTAACTTCCGTAGCGGTGGACCAGTTTAATTTTACTTTGTCTTTTTCAACAAGTGCTTTGAACATTGTTAGTTCAACCGGGAGAGGATTCACAGAACTATTTGCTCCAAAATAAAAAGTGTTTGACAGACTTGTTGCTGTTAATCCAGTCCTATTAACTTGAGGATTATCTGATGTCCCGCTTCCATTCTGGGGCGTACCAACAGCATCCCCTGCTCGAATTAATCTTAGATCTGCGGCAGTATTTATACCAGGAATACCACTCCCCTGAATTCTTAAACTAAAGTTACTTGTACCAGACAAACCATCTGCTGTAGTAATTGTCCAATTCATATTATGTCGTCTGTTAATGCTAATTCCATTATCAATGAATGATGTAATATCAGTATATCCAGATTGATTAGAGTGTTGGACAGAAATTGTACCACCTCCAGAAGAAGTTGTAATACATCCTATCCAAACATTGCGATTATTGTTTGAATTACCTATTGGAAACAGTCCGGCTACTTCACCAATTGATATTGTTTTTGAATTTTCAATCCATCTTTTTAATGTTCCATTTCCAACAATAAAACCAGAAGTCCATGAAAGATTTCCAACTTGTGTGCTGCCAGTACCTGTCCCGATTGTTATTGTATTATTATTTAAATCAATATTCCCGGATGTCATTGTTAATGTTGCACTACCATTTATTGTAAGATCATTATTGAGTGACATTCCAGTAGCATTATTTATAGTAAAATTAATTTGATTATTAATAGTACCGCTAGACTTTGTGAAAGTCTGAGATGAAGTACCAGTAAAGGCAATCGTACCAGATCCACTGCTTGTTTCCGTGATAGTACCGCCATTCATCGTAAAATTACCATTTAAATTTAATATCGTATTCCCTGCACCACTACTAAAATTTAATGTTCCACCAATAATAGTAAGATTCCCACCAACAGAAATTGTCACATTACTGCTGGAAGTTAATCTCAATTCACTCGCTTGAGTATTTTGAATTGTGAAATTTCCGTTTATCGAACTAATATTTCCTCCAAACTGAACAGTCCCAGGATCAGTTGTAAAATTAATTATGAGATTTCCAAAAGTTACACTTGATGGACCAGTTGTATTTGAGTTGTTAATCTCAACCGTGCTCTTTGATGCAAAACTTTCATTTCCAGCAAATATAGTTGTTCCATATCCAGAATTATTATTATGCTTATAAGTACCTCCATTATCGATCTGAAAAGTGGGTGTCGAAGTGAAAGTAATTGCTGCATTTGATATTAGTATTCCCCCATCCTCAATTTGTAACTTAACTCCTGACCCACCACTGATCGACCATCCCGAATTTACTGTCATTGTGTGTCCATTTTGAATTACAAAATGTTGATTATTTGTTGTAAAATTTGAAGGACTAGTGCCTCCTCCAGTTCGAATTGTATTCCAATTAGTAGTAATGGTTGGATCTAAGCTGCCTTGAGAATAATAAATAGTTTGAGAAAAAATAAAGGAAGGAATTAACAATGTGAGGAGTAAAATCTTTTTCATAACCACCCCGTAGAAATATATATATATAGTACTTCGTTGATTGCGAGAGTGAGATTTAGCCCTGGTCAAATTTAGTAAATCCTAATTTAAAAGTAAGTGAATTTTTTTTAATTTTTTTTTGTTCAACTAAAAACAGGACAAACTGCCCTAATAGGATGAGCAATGAAATACGCAATCATAGTTTCATTAATATTATTATTCGGCTGCGGCATTAAAAGCAATAATATTGCACAAAGAGAGGAAGACAAAGTGGATACATCTAAATATTCTGTAGCAACATTCGGATCGGGATGCTTCTGGTGCACGGAAGCCGTGTTCGAATTGGTTAAAGGTGTTGTAAAAGTTGAATCGGGTTACTCAGGCGGAAGCGTTCCCAACCCGACTTATGAAGCCGTATGCACAGGACTTACCGGACATGCAGAAGTGGTTCAGGTATATTACGACTCTAATTTAATTTCCTATCCGCAATTATTAGAGATATTCTGGAAGACTCACGACCCAACTACATTAAACCGACAGGGCGCAGATGTTGGGACTCAATACCGGTCTGTAATTTTTTATCACGATGAAGAACAAAAGAAATTAGCAGAGGAATACAAAAAGAAACTTGATGATGCTAAAATATGGAACGACCCGATTGTAACAGAAATTAGTCCATTCAAAAAATTTTACAAAGCTGAGGATTATCATCAGAACTATTACGCTAACAATCCTTACCAGGGTTACTGCAGTTTTGTGATTACACCTAAAATCGAAAAACTCAAAAAAGTTTTTGCAGAAAAATTAAAAGAGCGGTGAAAAATTTTTCAGCTCAGTTAAAGCATTTTCACCCGCTCTTCAAAATTTGAGACACAGAGAGAATTATTTACAAATTCTTCTTCCAGAACTCGAGCATAGTATTATACAGATGAATCTGCGCAGGACGATCAGATATTCCGTGCTGACGCATCGGGTAGATCATCAGGTCGAACATGATGTTGGCTCTTATCAATTCTTCCATAAATGCATACGCATTTTGAATGTGAACATTATCGTCGTAAGTGCCATGAACAATCATTAATCTACCATGTAAGTTTTTTGCAGAGCGGACTAATGAAGCATTAACGTAACCTTCCGGATTAAGCTGCGGTGTATTCATAACAGATTCGCCGAATTTTGAATCGTAATAAATCCAATCGGTAACAGCTGCAACAGCAATTCCGGCTTTAAATTCTTTAGAGTTCGAAAGTGCATTCAAAGTAAAAGTACCGCCGCCGCTCCATCCCCACACACCAATCCTTGTTGAATCAATATAGGATTGTTTTTTAAACCATCTTGTGCAATCAACAAGATCCTTAAGTTCCGACTCTCCGAGATTTCCAAAAATTAAATTCTCCAATTTCTTGCTAATTGCAGTTGCACTCCGGGGATCAATAATCGCAACAAGAAAACCGTTATCAAGAAGAACCTGGTCGTAATAAATTGAAGAACGCCATCTGTTAAGAACCTGTGCTGCAGAAGGACCGCCGTAAAGGTAAATTATCAACGGATATTTTTTATTCGGATCAAAATCTTTCGGTTTCATAATTTCTGCCGGAAGTGGAAATCCATCGCGTGCCGCAATTGTAAATTGTTCGGGTCGCTGTAAATCGAGCGATGCAAGTTTTTCTTCGTCATATTTGCCGAGTTGTTTTAATAGTGTTCCATCACTTTTATATAATGATAAAACCGGTGGTGTTTTAATGTTGGAATAACTGTCTAAATAAAATTTTGTATCGGGACTGAAATTTATTGCATGAGTTCCCTCTTCTTTAGAAATCCGTTTCATTCCTGAGCCGTCGTATTTTATGCTGTATAAATATTTTTCAGTAGCGGATTTTTCCTGTGCAGTGAAATAAATAATTTCATTTTTGTCGTCGATAGCACTAATAGCTTTTCTAACCCAGAATGCCGAACCGCCGCTTGCAACAACAGCCCATTCCCCTTTTGTAACCTGGTTAATTAATTTACCATCTATTGCAAAACGATAAATGTGGGCATAGCCCGTCCGTTCCGATACCCACAAAAATTCTTTTCCGCCTTTTATGAAATGAAGATCATCGGAAATATTAACCCAGCACGGATCGGTCTCTTTCAAAATTTGTTTTGTCTTACCGGTAAATCTATCGGCGAATAAGAGATTGTTTTCGTCCTGGCGACGGTTCATAACTTGAACAGAAACATTGCGGCTATCCGGCAGCCATTTTACACGAATAATATATTCATACGGAGTATTGGAAAAATCGACCCATATAGTTTTTGCATTATCAATTTCTGCAATTCCGAGTTTAACAGTAGGATTAACTCCGCCCGTCTTAGGATATCTTTGTTTGATTACATTTGGTACTGCTGGTTTGAAATCGGAGTAATAGATTAAGCTTACCTGCGATTCATCAGTTTGCAAATATGCAATAGCTTTAGAATCGTTCGACCACCAGTATGCAATATCCCGTCGTCCAAAAATTTCTTCCCAGTAAACCCAGTTTAATGTACCATTCAATAAAGTTTCTGTACCATCGGTTGTAATGGCTTTTTCAGTTTGTGAAAGAATATCATAAACGTAAATGTTATTTGATCGGACGTAAGCAATTTTATTTCCATTGGGTGCAAGGTTAATGTTTTTCTCATCTTCTTTTGTGTTTGTTACGCGCACAAACGAAGCGTTATTTAAGTCGAGAAGAAAAACATCCCCGCCGAACGTATAAACAGCTTTGTCACCGTTTTTATTGTAAATATTGGGCGGAGTAAGCATTGAAGGAGTTTTTTCGCCAAGAATTTGTTTTAAGCTTTCATACGCTTTTTTCATATCGAGTGCGGGTTTTAATGTTAATGTGTTTGGATCGAATATTTCTATCGTTCTCTGGTCTAATGGTTTTTTAGTATCATAAAACATTGCAGTTCCGTTATCGAGCCATTGAACATTTGGCAATTGTGTTATCGATTGAGCTTCGGGAGAATAACGCCACTCAATTGTAATTTTTTTCTTTTCCTGTGCAGATAATTGTAGCGTAAATAAAAATATAAGAATAGTAATAGTATTAAGACAATAATTTCTTAATGATTGCATTTCGAATACTCCGTTTTATTTTCGATATAAAAATATTTACCGGTTGATTGATTAGTTTGTTTCCGATTTAATGTTTACATGATTAATAATTACACGGACAGCATTATGCTTCTGTTTAAAATACTACGATTTTGAATTGAAGGAAAGAGAATAGCCCGAATTAGCAAATAGAAATTGTTGTTGGGCGGTAATCCAAATCGGTTTATTTTGTAATAGAGAATATTTTTTCAAAGGTGATATAATGAAAAAAATATGGTTGCTCGCCCACCTCATCACTATCAGTTTATTATCAGCACAGACAATTCAACTTAAAGACGAATGGAAATTCAGCGCAACAGATAATATTAATTACTCGAGCAAGGATTATAACGACTCTCCGTGGCAGAATATCTCTATCAGTAAGAATTGGGATGATCAGGGTTATGAAGATCTGGACGGTTTTGCATGGTATAGAATCAAAGTGTTTATTCCATCCAGCTTAAAAGAAAATTCAGTCTTAAAGGACAGCATCAGAATTTATCTTGGTAAAATTGATGATTATGATCAAGCATTTATTAACGGACAAATTTTCGGTATCAACGGCAGAAATGTAAATGCAGAAACCCGGCTCGATGATTCATATTCAAAAGAGCGACCGATTCCATGGAACAAAGAGAGAAAATACACAATTGCAGCGGACGATCCGCGCATTCTGTGGGATAAGGAAAATGTTATTGCAATTCGTGTATACGATCAGGGTGGTTTGGGCGGAATGTTTTTTGGTGTCCCTTCAATTTCATCAATGAGCTTGAGTGAATATTTATCATGCAGCTACAAAGAAGAGTCTTTCGATTATAGCAATAATTCCGTTTCCAAAAATTTTACATTGAAAAACACTTCTGTTAAATACAACCTTGAAGGTACATTCAGCATAGTCGCAAAGAATAAGCTCACCGGAAAAATTTATTATTCAAAAAATTATGATGTGGTATTAAATGGTAACAAATATCAACAATTTTCTTTTTCATATAAAAATCCAAATGAACCGACTACCATTACGTATAAATTTTATTTTACGAATGATAGATCAACAGCCACGTTTATTGACGAACCATCATACATTTTAACTCCTGAACCGTCACCTAATCCTAAAATTAACGGAGCCAAAATTTACGGACAGCGTCCCAACAAACCACTTCTTTACACAATTGCAGCAAGTGGAAAACGACCGATGAGCTTTGATGCTATTGATCTGCCCGAAGGGTTATCCATTGACAAAAAAACCGGAATTATTTCGGGCAAAGTCTCAAGTAAAGGAGAATATATAGTTACTCTTATTGCTAAAAATAATTTGGGAAGAGCTACTTCTAAATTGAAAATTGTTATTGGCGATAAACTTGCATTAACTCCTCCTATGGGATGGAACAGCTGGAATGTTTGGGGTTTAGCTGTTGATCAGGAGAAAGTTTTAGCTTCTGCAAAAGTATTTAAAGATAAATTGATTAATCACGGCTGGACTTTTATAAATATTGATGATGGCTGGGAAATTAAAGGCGACTCAAAGGATCCGAAACGTGACACGAACGGATTCATTTTAACAAATGAAAAATTCCCTGATATGAAAGCACTTGGCGATAGTCTTCACAGCATGGGATTGAAATTCGGAATATACAGTTCGCCCGGACCTCTAACATGCGGCGGATATACCGCTTCTTATCTGCACGAACTCCAGGATGCTCAATCTTTCGCATCATGGGGAATTGATTACCTTAAATATGACTGGTGCTCATACGGTCAAATTGCAAAAGATCGATCGCTATACGAACTGAAAAAACCTTATTTGATTATGAAAGAAGCGCTAAATAAAATTGATCGTGATATTGTTTATAGTTTGTGTCAGTATGGAATGGGAAATGTGTGGGAATGGGGAGATGAAGTCGGCGGTAATTTGTGGCGAACTACCGGTGATATTACTGATACATGGCGCAGTATGAGCGAAATCGGATTTAATCAGATTGAAAATGCTAAGTATGCTAAACCGGGCAATTGGAACGATCCGGATATGCTTGTAGTTGGTGAAGTAGGCTGGGGACCAAATCTTCATCCTTCCAGACTTACACCTGATGAGCAGTACACTCATATTAGTTTGTGGTGTTTGCTTTCGGCACCGCTTCTAATCGGTTGCGATTTATCCCGTGCAGATAATTTTACTATTAACCTGTTAACCAATGATGATGTTATTGCAGTTAATCAGGACGCGCTTGGTAAACAGGCTACTCCTCTTATTAAGCACGGAAATATTCAGATCTGGATTAAGGATCTTGAAGATGGTAACAAGGCAATTGGAGTTTTTAATCTGGGTGATAATTCAGAAGAGTATACACTCGATTTAAGATTGATTGGAATAAAGAACAATACTAAGTTAAAAGATTTATGGAGACAAATAGAGTTTAAGAAAACCAGTGGAAAAAATACTTTTAAAATTCCAGCACATGGAGTATACTTATTAAAAACAGGTTCTCTTTAAAACTAAGAACCCCGGTAGAAACCGGGGTTCAGTTTGAATTCATTGTAAAAATTATTGGATAACTTTTACTTCCTGAGCTTGTGGGCCTTTTTGACCTTGAGTAACCGTGAATTCAACTTGCTGTCCTTCCTGGAGTGTTTTGTATCCATCACCCACAATTGCCTGGAAATGTACGAATACATCATCTCCATCTTTGCGTTGAATGAATCCATAACCTTTAGCGCCGTTGAACCATTTTACGGTTCCTTTAACTCTTTCTGACATCTTTTGATGCTCCTAAAAAATTAAAAAATATTGTTTAAAAGACGAACAGAGCACCTGTAAAACTTTGTTAATGATTAATCAACAAACGTCCACCGCTCAAGTTCTAAAAAAGGACTTTATTTTAACACGTATGTCCTTTCAATATACGTGAAGGATTAGAATCAATCCGATCCTCAAACTTTTTAATGGCTCTTAGTTTTATAATGAAGGGTTTTGCTGAATATAAATCGATCTTGGTGCAACTTACGGAATGTAGTAACTCAGATGTAAAACTGTTTTTCAACTAATACGAAAATAGAGTAAAACCTTTACTTCAATATGTATAAGAACCAATTCATTTCACCGAAATACTTCGGAGTTTTTAGCTCCGCGGGTAGTCCCGATTTCTCGGGATAACAGCCGCAGTAAATTTACTTATTATCAACTATAAATCCTTCAATAACTTTTCTGCTTTTCCCAAGTTTCAATTTCTTTTCGATATTTTGTGCCTCAATTCTACTACTATATTCCTTCTTAAGTATCAATTTCCACGGTCTGTATCTTGATGTGAACCCTTTCTCAATACTATTGTGATACTTCAATCTCCTTTCAGGATTTTGAGATATACCAACATAGTATTTTTCATTAAGTTTCGACTTCAATATGTATAAGAACCAATTCATTTTACCGAAATACTTCGGAGTTTTTAGCTCCGCGGGTAGGGCTCGAACCTACAACCCTGCGGTTAACAGCCGCATGCTCTGCCATTGAGCTACCGCGGAATTTATGTAATAATTTCAATCTACTTTTTATAATTTTTTTTAAGAACAACTCAAGATTCTAAACTATCTTCTGAATCTCGAACCTAC
>Ga0207951_100127_pt1 | contig 49135 bp, 47 predicted proteins | sample Subbio12Aug_8Bad_FD_184830 | JGI IMG/M metagenome (GOLD analysis project Ga0207951, IMG submission 184830) | Serpentinite rock and fluid subsurface biosphere microbial communities from McLaughlin Reserve, California, USA - CR12Aug_8Bad (SPAdes) | ecosystem: Environmental > Terrestrial > Deep... | reverse complement strand
TGCGCCCCGGACGGGCGCACCGACCGAGGGCGCAGGGAGGCGCCCTTCGGTCGGCCCGTCGGATTTCTTGCCGCACGGCTACCGGCCCGAGTCCGCCGCCGGCCCCCGGCCTGTCGCGGCGTGGGTGCTGCTTCGGGCGCGTCCTGGAACGTGGCGCAGTACACTAGAATGCGCGCCTTGCTTGATCCGGCCGAGCCCGCATGCGCCTTTCGCAGTTCCACCTCCACACCAGCAAGGAAACCCCGGCCGACGCCGAAGTCATCAGCCACCGGCTGATGCTGCGGGCCGGGATGATCCGGAAACTCGGCGCCGGCCTCTACACCTGGACCCCGCTCGGCCTGCGTGTGCTGCGCAAGGTCGAGGCCGTCGTCCGTGAGGAAATGGAACGCGCCGGTGCCATCGAAGTGCTGATGCCGGCCGTGCAGCCCCGCGAGCTGTGGGAGGAAACCGGACGCTGGGCCAAATTCGGCGGGCAGTTGCTGAAGATCACCGACCGCAAGCAGCAGGACTACTGCTTCGGCCCGACCCACGAGGAGGTCATCACTGATCTGGCCCGGCAGGAGCTGGCGAGCTACAGGCAACTGCCGAAGACTTTCTTCCAGATCCAGACCAAGTTCCGCGACGAGATCCGCCCGCGTTTCGGCGTGATGCGTGCCCGCGAGTTCCTGATGAAAGACGCCTATTCCTTCCATGCCACGCCGGAATGCATGGCGGAGGAATACCGGAACATGTACGAGGCCTATTCGCGCATCTTCACCCGACTGGGGCTCAAGTTCCGCGCGGTGAATGCCGACACCGGCGCCATCGGCGGTTCGGCCTCGCACGAGTTCCATGTGCTGGCGGAATCCGGCGAGGACGCCATCGCCTTCTCCGATACTTCGGCCTACGCCGCCAACGTCGAACTGGCCGAGGCCGTGGCCCCGGCCACGCCGCGCCCGGTCGCCGCGGAAGCGATGCGCGAGGTCGCCACGCCGACCCAGAAGAGCTGCGAGGCGGTGGCCGCGCTGCTCGGCATTCCATTGCAGCGCACGGTCAAATCGATCGCGCTGGTGGGTGATGCCGGGGTGTGGGGTGGCAGCGGTTTCGTGCTGGCGCTGGTGCGCGGCGACCACACCGTCAACGAGATCAAACTCGCCAAGATCAAGGGGCTGGCCGATTACCGGCTGGCCACCGAGGAGGAGATCCGCGAACACCTCGGCGCCTCGCCGGGCTCCCTCGGGCCCATCGCGCCAAAGCGGCCGATCGCCGTCATCGCCGACCGCACGGTGGCCGCCATGGCCGATATGGTGGTCGGCGCCAATGCCGACGGCTATCACCTGGCCGGCGTCAATTTCGGCCGCGACCTGCCGGAACCGGCGCTGGTCGCCGACATCCGCAACGTGCTCGAAGGCGAGCCCTCGCCCGACGGCAAGGGCAGGATCCGGCTGGCCCGTGGCATCGAGGTGGGTCATGTTTTCCAGCTCGGATCGAAGTACGCCGAGGCGATGGGCGCGACCGTGCTGAACGCCGAGGGCAAGGCGCAGGTGATGCACATGGGCTGCTACGGCATCGGCGTCTCGCGCATCGTCGCCGCCGGTATCGAGCAGAACCACGATGCCAACGGCATTTGCTGGCCGGAGGCGATGGCACCCTGGCGGCTGGCGGTGTGCGTGATCAACCCGAAAAACGACGCGGCGGTGTCTGCTGCCGCCGAGGCGCTCTACAACGATTTCGCCGCGCGCGGTGTCGAGGTGCTGCTGGACGACCGCGGGCTGCGTCCCGGTGCGATGTTCGGTGATATCGAGCTGATCGGCATCCCGCACCGCGTGGTGGTTTCCGAGCGCGGCCTGGCCGCTGGGGTTTACGAATACCGGGCCCGTACGGCGGCAGAGGCCGAAAACCTGCCTCGTGAAACGCTGTTCGAACGCCTCGGGGTTTGAACCCGAACCCCGGACCCGGTTTGCCGATGCACGGTCGGTATTCCCATCCGGCCCATGGGGGCTTATCATCGGCCGGTGTCGGGCGTCGCCCGGCGCCATTCCGCCAGCCAACGTGAGGAAACCCCCATGGCCATCGAACTCGAAGGACTGTCGCCCAAGGAACTGGACACCCTGATTACCAAAGCCCGGCAGCGCAAGCAGAAACTGCAGAAGCGGGCACCGGCCGGGCAGGTGCGTAAAGCGCTCGCTCTGGTCGCCAAGAAGCAGGGCTACACCCTGGCCGAGCTGTTTGGCGAGGCCACGACCGGGGGCCGCAAATCGGCCGCTGCCGCCAAGCCGCGCAAGCCGCGGAGCAAGAGCGGCGGCAAGGTTGCCCCGAAATACCGCCATCCGGAATCCGGCGCGACCTGGACCGGCCGCGGCATCCCGCCCAAGTGGCTGGCGGCGGAACTCGCCCAGGGCCGCAGCCGCGAGGAATTCCTCATCTGAGGAAGGCCTGATCTGAACCTGCGGCGCTACAGGTAGCGCCGCGGCGGCACCAGCAGGTTGCCGAACAGCAGTCCGGCCACCAGCGCGATCAGGGCGCTCAACACCGCCACGGCGGTGTCGAGTCCCAGCACCACATCGCGCTCCATCACGAAATTGAGGCTGCGAAAGCCCACACTGCCCGGCACCAGCAGGATGATGCCGGAGACCCGCAAGAGCGCACCGGGCCGTTTGAACAGCCGGCCGTAGGCATTGGCCAAGGCGGCCACGCCCAGCCCGGCGAAAAACACCCCGCCAGCGAAATGCTCGGAGGACAGGTTCAGCACCTCGCCGCCGAGTTTGGTCAGGCCGTAACCAATCCAGGCCCCGGCCATGACGATGGGCACATCGCGCTTGGCCGCGCCGAACAGCACGGCGAAAGCCGCCGAACCCACCAGCAAACCGGCCCATTCCGTCCAGGCCGGCAGGGCCTGCAGGGCGAGCGTGCTGGGCTGCCAACCGAGGGCATGCACCAGTTGCGAGGCCGCGACCGTGCCGAAGGTCAATTTCAGAAGAACCACACTGGCCCCGGCGAAGCGCGCGGTGCCCGAGGCCCAGTTGCCGCTGGAAAGTTCGGCCACCGCGGTGGTCAGCATCAGACCCGGCATCAGCACGATCAGGGCGGCGATGGTCACGGTCTGCAGCGACAAAGGCACCAGGAACACCGCGATCGCCGAAGCCAGCAGGGTGGCCAGCAGGGCGGCGATGGCCTCCTGCGCCTCGGCGAGCCGGGGCCGGGCGGTGGCGGCCACGGCGATGGCGCCGATCAGCAGGCCGATCAGCGCGGCGGCCAGCACATCGGCCACGCTGGTGCGCAGCAGGGCGGCCACCGAGCCGGAGGCCAGTCCGAAACTCAGCACCGTCGCCAGCAGCCGCCCGCGCGAGGGCGGCTCGTCGAGCACCTTGAGGGCCTGCAGACCGGCCGCCACGTCGATCCGTCCGGCCATCACCTGCTCGGCGATGTCGTCGACCATCGCCAGCGCCCTGAGGTTGATGTCGCCCGGCGAAAGCCGCAGCACGCGGGTGATCTCGGCGCCGTCGAGCTTGGCCGGATTGGAGAACGACAGGATGATGCCGGTCGGGTTGCACCAGATCTCGGTGTGCACCCCGAGCCGCTGCGACAGCACCCGCACCGCACCTTCCAGCCGCGGCGTGGAGGTGCCGCAGGCGTGCAGCCGCCGGGCCATGTCGATGATGAAGGTGCAGCGCTGGCGGAAGGTGCTGGCCGGTTCGGACGGAGGAGGGTTCATGGCCGGCAAGCATGGCAGATCGCAGTGGCGGCGCGGCACGTTCTCGCCACCTCCGGCGGCAGCTATCCTCGACGGGTCGCGGCCGGGTGCCGCAGTTTTGCCGGCCGCATGAGCGATCCTTCGCCGCCTCTTTTCGTCGACCCCGAACAGCCCGCCCGGCTGCGCGCCGGTGGCGACTGGACGCTTGCCGAAGCCCAGCGCCTGCAGGCGGCGCTGACCCGCGCCGGGCCGGCCGAGGCGGTCGACGCCCGCGGCATCGGCCAGCTCGACGCCAGCGGCGCGATGCTGCTCTGGCGCCTGTGCCGGCAACTTGGCCTCGAGGACGAGGCCCCGGCGCTGCGCGAGGAGCACCGCCCGCTGTTCGCCGCCGTCAGTGGCATCTGCCGCAACCCGCCGCGCGAAATCCGGCGCGACTGGGGCCTGCGCGCCCTGCTCGGCCGGATCGGCTGGACCGTGCAGGACAACGCCCGCGAGATCATCGCCCTGCTCGGCTTCGGTGGGCAGGTGCTGCTCACCGCCCTGCGTGTGGCGCCACGCCCCGGACGCTGGCGGATCACCTCGATCGTCGCCCACATGGAAACGGTCGGCATCGATGCCGTACCGCTGGTGCTGCTGCTCAGTTTCATGGTCGGCACCGTGGTGGCTTTTCTGGGTGCCGAGGTGCTGGCCGATTTCGGTGCCTCCATCTTCGTGGTCGAACTGGTCGGCATCGCCTTCCTGCGCGAACTGGGCGTGCTGCTGACCGCTGTGCTGCTGGCCGGCCGTACCGCCAGCGCCTTCACCGCGCAGATCGGGGCCATGCAGTCCGGCGAGGAGATCGACGCCATCCGCACGCTCGGCCTCGACCCGATCGAGGTGCTGGTGCTGCCGCGGCTGCTGGCCCTCGTCCTGATGCTGCCGCTGCTGGCTTTTCTCGCCATGCTGGCCGGCATCGCCGGCGGCGTGGTGGTGGGGGCCACCCTGCTCGGCATCGCGCCCGAGATGTTCATCGCCCGCTTCCAGGAGACCATGGAGCTGCGGCATTTCCTGACCGGCATCGCCAAGGCGCCGGTGTTCGCCGTGGTGATCGCCCTGATCGGCTGCCTGGAGGGCCTGCAGGTGCAGGGCACCGCGCAGTCGGTCGGCGAACGCACCACCTCCAGCGTGGTCCAGACCATCGCTCTCGTGATCCTGATCAACGCCTTCGCCGCCCTGTGGTTCATGGAGATGGGCTGGTGAGCGGCGAGGTACCGGCGATTGCCGTGCGCGGCCTGGTCAACGCCTTCGGCACGCAGGTGGTGCACGAGGGCCTCGATCTCGATGTCCGCCGCGGCGAGGTGCTGGGCGTGGTCGGCGGCTCCGGCTCGGGCAAATCGGTGCTGATGCGCAGCATCCTCGGCCTGCGCCGCCCGCAGGCCGGCTCGGTGCGGGTGTTCGGCGTCGATGCGCTGTCCCGCGTGGCGGCCGACCGCCACGCCGTCGAACGGCACACCGGCGTGCTGTTCCAGGGGGGCGCGCTGTTCTCCTCGCTCAGCGTGCTGGAAAACATCGCTCTACCGATGCAGGAGCAGCTCGAACTCGACCCGGACCTGCTGCACGCCCTGTGCTGGATGAAGATGCGGCTCGCCGGCCTGCCCAGCGATGCCGGCCACAAACTGCCGGCGCAGCTCTCCGGCGGCATGCGAAAACGCGCCGGACTGGCGCGGGCGCTGGCCCTCGACCCGCCCCTGCTGCTGCTCGACGAGCCCACCGCCGGGCTCGATCCGGTCGGCGCCGCGGCCTTTGATGAACTGCTGCGTAGCCTCAAGCAGGCTCTCGGGCTGACCGTGTTCCTCATCACCCACGATCTCGATACGCTCTACGCGGTCTGCGACCGGGTGGCGGTGCTGGCCGAGCGTCGCGTGCTGGCCTGCGCGCCCTTGGCCGAGATCGAGCGCCTCGAACACCCCTGGGTGCGGCAGTATTTCCACGGACCGCGCGGCCGCGCCGCGCGACGCGAGGTGTGAGATGGAAACCCGGGCCAATCATGTGCTGGTCGGCGCCTTCACCGTGGCGGTGGTGGTGTTCGGCCTGCTGTTCGCGCTGTGGATGGCGAAGGCGCTGTCCGACCGCAACTGGGACGAGTTCGACGTGGTCTTCACCGAGGCGGTGACCGGGCTCTCGCGCGGCGGTGTCGTGCAGTTCAACGGCATCAGCGTCGGCGAGGTGCGCGACTTGTCGCTCGACCACGACGACCCGGGCAAGGTGATCGCCCGCATCCGCGTCGATGCCAACACCCCGGTCCGGGCCGACACCACGGCACGGCTGAGCTTCGCCGGCCTCACCGGGGTCACCCAGATCCTGCTCGCTGGCGGCCAGCCCGGCAGCCCACTGCTGCGCGACACCGCCGTGCGCGGCGAGGTGCCGCGCATCGTCGCGCGGGATTCGGCCTTCGCCAACTTGCTGGCGCAATCCGAAGACCTCACCGCCACCGCCAGCGAGGCCCTGCTGCGGATCAACCGCCTGCTCGACGACCGCACGGTGGACAACGTCGCCCGCACCATGGCGCATCTGGAACAGATAAGCGGCGCGCTGGCCGGTGAACGCGAGTCCATCGCCGCCCTGCTGCGCGATGCCAGTGAAAGCGCGGCGCGGCTGGAGCGCGTGCTGCAACAGGCCGAGTCGACGATGGGCGGGCTGGACCGCAGCGTCGCCGTGGTCGACCGCGAACTGCCTGCCCTGATCGCCCAGACCCGGCGCACCCTGTCGGAAATCGAGACCCTGGCCGGTCATGGCAATGCCCTGGTCGAGGACAACCGCGAGGCGATCCAGCGCTTCGGCCAGACCGGCCTGGCCCAGGCCGGCCCCACCCTCGTCGAACTGCGCAGCCTTCTGCGGCAGTTGAACCGTGCCGCCGCCCGGATCGAGGAAAGCCCCGCCCAAGCCTTGCTGGGCGGCGCCACGACCAAGGAATACCGGCCATGAGCACGAGCTCACCTCGTTTCCACTGGCGCAGCCTGCTGGCCGTGCTGGCCACCCTGCTGCTGGCCGGCTGCATCCACATCGGCCGCGATCGGCCGGAACTGACCATCTACGCACCGCAGGTGGCGATCACGGTCGATCCGGCCTGGCCGCGGCTGCCGCTGACCTTGGCGATCGCCGAACCGCAGTCGAGCACCGCGCTGGACAGCCCGCGCATCGCCGTGCGCCCCGGCCCCGGCCGCCTGCAGGTCTATGCCGGCGTGGCCTGGTCCGACCGCGCCCCGGCCCTGGTGCAGGCCGCACTGATCGATGCCTTCGACCAGAGCGGTCGTTTCGCCGCGGTGACGCGACCCACCGGCGAACTGGCCAGCGACCTGCGGCTCGATCTCGAATTGCGCCAGTTCGAAGCGGTCTACGCTGAAGGGGCCGACGCCCCGAAGGCCACCCTGCTGCTGCAGGCCACCCTGGTGGATGCCCGCCGCGGCCGGGTGCTGGCGACGCGGGCCTTGCGCATCGAGCAGGCGGCCGAAGATTCGCGGCTGGCATCGGTCATCCCACGCTTCGAGGCGGCCCTGTCGGCGGCCGGCCAGGCCCTGCTGCCCTGGGTGCTGGAGACGGCCGCGGCCCGACCCAGCGGAACGTCAGATTGATCCGCTCATCGGCCACCCGCGCCATTTTCGGCAGGGCGTGCTGGGCCACGCGCTGGCAGTCGCCGCGCATCAGCAGGAGGTCGCCGTGGCCCAGCCGCCATTCCTGTTTGATGGCGGGCTCGGCCCTCAGGCGCAGCAGGAAACGCCGCGTCGCGCCCAGGCTCAGCGAGGCGATCACCGGCTCCGGGCCCAGTTCCGGCTCGTCGTCGGCATGCCAGCCCATGTGCTCGGCCCCGCTGCGGTAGCGGTTCAGCAGCACGCTGTTGAAAGGCGCGGCGCAGGCGGCTTCGAGCGCCGGCAGCAGGGCGTGGATGGCGGGATGCCAGGGTTCGGGCTCGAACCGCGTGCCGGAATAGCGATAGGCCGCGCCAGCGTCGCCCATCCAGCAGGAGAGCCGCGGCGAATCGACCCAGCGTCCGAACAGGCGGATCCGATGCACCGTCCACGGCACCTCGCGGGCCAGCCGTGCCTGCAGGGCCACGGCCTCCGCCGCCGGCAACCAGCCGGGACGATGCAGAACGCGGGCAGCCCAGAGGCCTGTGGTGCTCATCGCCACATCATCGCCGGGGCGGGCGTGAACGCTGCGCCGGCGCGGATCGCCGGGCGGCCATGACAGCCATGCCGGGGCGGGCGATAATTGCCGGCTGCATGGCCCAGCGCCCCACGGATTCCCAAGGTCCCGCTAATGTCCGAACGCGATGTGATGGAGTACGACGTCGTCGTCGTCGGGGCCGGCCCGGCCGGTTTGGCCTTCGCCATTCGCTTGAAGCAGAAGTCGCCGGAAACGACGGTCTGCGTCATCGAGAAAGCCTCGACGATCGGCGCGCAGGTGCTTTCGGGCGCGGTCATCGAACCCGGTCCCTTGGACGAGCTGCTGCCCGGCTGGCGCGAGAACCCGCCGCCGATCTGCGTGCCGGCCACCGACGATGAATTCTGGTTCCTCACCAAGACCGGCGGCTTCAAGTTCCCGATCGTGCCGCCGCAGATGGCGAACCACGGCAACTTCATCGTCTCGCTCGGGGCGACCTGTGCGTGGCTGGCGCCGCAGGCCGAGGCGCTGGGCGTGGAGATCTACCCCGGCTTCGCCGCCTCGGAAGCACTGATCGAGGACGGCCGTGTGGTCGGCGTGCGCATCGGTGACATGGGTGTGGCCAAGGACGGCACGCACAAGCACAGCTACACCCAGGGCATCGACATCCGCGCCCGACTCACCGTGCTCGCCGAAGGCGCGCGCGGGCATCTCGCCAAACGCCTGATCAAGCAGTACGCGCTCGACGCCGAGTGCGACCCGCAGAGCTATTCGATCGGCATCAAGGAGCTGTGGCAATTGCCCGAGGGCCGCGTCACGCCCGGCAAGATCGTGCACAGCCTCGGCTGGCCGGCCGATTCGCGCACCTACGGCGGCAGCTTCCTGTATCACTTGACGGACAACCGCGTGGCGCTCGGCTACGTCTCGGGCCTCGACTACCGCGATCCGAACTACCAGCCCTATGAAGCCTTCCAGCAATGGAAGCACCACCCCACGGTCAAGCCGATGCTTGAGGGTGGGACGATCCTGTCGGCCGGCGCGCGCGCGATCGTCACCGGCGGCTACCAGAGCCTGCCGAAGACCGAGATGCCGGGTGCTCTCCTGATCGGCTGCGACGCCGGCCTCGTCAACGTGCCGAAGATCAAGGGCGTGCACCAGGCGATCCGCAGCGGCATGCTCGCCGCCGACCACGTGGCCGCGAACGGCCCGGTGGCCGAGGGCTTCGATGCCGCGCTGCGCGCCTCGCCCGCCTATGCCGAGCTGAAGAAGGTCCGCAACGTCAAGCCGGGCTTCAAGAAGGGCTTGTGGTTCGGTCTGGTGAACTCCGGTTGGGAGACGATCACGGCCGGCGCCTCGCCGTGGACGCTGAAAGTCTCGCCGGACTGGAGCTCGCTGACGAAGCTCTCGCAGCAGGAGTCGCCGAAGCGCGACTACGTGGAGCGCAGCCTCGCGCCACGCGATCGTCTGGCCGGCGTCTATTTCGCCGCCACCGAGCACGACGAGGACCAGCCCGTGCACCTGCGCGTGGCCGACACCAATGTCTGCATCACGAAATGCGCCGAGGAATACGGCAACCCCTGCACGCGCTTCTGCCCGGTCGGCGTCTACGAGATCGTCGAGGACGAGGCCGGCTCGCGCCTGCAGATCAATGCCGCCAACTGCGTGCACTGCAAGACCTGCGACATCAAGGACCCCTACCAGATCATCGACTGGGTGACGCCGGAAGGCGGCGCGGGCCCGAACTACCAGAACCTTTGATGCCCCGTGGGGCCTCGCCTTTGGCCTCGATCGAACCCAGGAGCAACACCATGCCAACGTGGTTGGTCACCGGCGGCGCCGGCTTTATCGGCGGCAATTTCGTGCTCGAGGCCCGCCAGCGCGGCCTCGCACGGATCATCAACCTCGACGCGCTGACCTACGCCGGCAACCGCGACACGCTGACAGCACTCGAAGAGGATGCCGACCACGTGTTCGTGCACGGCGACATCGGTGATCGTGCGCTGGTTGCCAAGCTGCTGGACGAGCACGCCGTCGACGCGGTGATCAACTTCGCCGCCGAAAGCCATGTCGACCGGTCCATCGACGGCCCGGCCGCCTTCATCCAGACCAATGTGGTCGGCACCCTGGCCCTGCTTGAAGCCTGTCGCGATCACTGGAAGGCGCTGCCGGCCGAGAAAGCAAAGGCGTTCCGCTTCCTGCATGTCTCGACCGACGAGGTCTACGGCTCGCTGGGCGATACCGGTTACTTCACCGAGGACACGCCGTTCGCGCCAAACTCGCCCTACTCGGCCTCGAAGGCGGCCTCCGATCATCTCGTGCGCGCCTTCCACCACACCTACGGGCTGCCGGTGCTGACGACGAACTGCTCGAACAACTACGGGCCGTTCCAGTTCCCCGAAAAGCTCATTCCGCTGATGATCCAGAAGCTCGTCAAGGGCGAGCCGCTGCCGGTCTACGGCGACGGTAGCAACATCCGCGACTGGCTCTACGTGGGCGATCACTGCGCCGCGATCCGCGACGTACTGGCGGGCGGCCGCGTTGGCGAGACCTACAACGTCGGTGGCGACGCCGAGCGCCGCAACATCGAGGTCGTTCATGCACTCTGCGACGCCATCGATGCGCGCCGTCCGCGTGCCGACGGCCAGTCGCGCCGCGTGCAGATCAGCTTCGTCAAGGACCGCCCGGGCCACGACCAGCGCTACGCCATCGACGCCAGCAAGCTCAAGCGCGAGCTGGGCTGGGCGCCGACCGTGAGCTTCGAGCAGGGCCTCGCGCTCACCATCGACTGGTACCTCGGCAACGAAGCGTGGGTGGGGAAGATCCTCGACGGCAGCTACCGCCTCGAACGCATCGGCACGCAGGGCTGAGGAGGCCGCCATGACGCAACGCAAGGGCATCATCCTCGCCGGCGGCTCCGGCACGCGGCTCTATCCGATCACCAAGGGTGTCAGCAAGCAGCTGCTGCCGGTCTACGACAAGCCGATGATCTACTACCCGCTCTCGGTGCTGATGCTCGCCGGCATCCGCGAGGTGCTGATCATCAACACCCCGCATGAACAGGCGATGTTCAAGGCCCTGCTCGGGGATGGCTCGCAGTGGGGCATGCGCTTCGAGTACGTCGCCCAGCCGAGTCCCGATGGCTTGGCCCAGGCCTTGATCCTCGGCCGCGACTTCCTCGACGGTGCACCAAGCTGCCTGGTTCTCGGCGACAACATCTTCCACGGCAGCGGCTTCAGCGAATTGCTGAAGCGCGCCGATGCGCGCGAATCCGGCGCGACCGTGTTCGGCTACTGGGTGAAGGACGCCAAGGCCTACGGCGTGGCGGAGTTCGACGCCGAGGGCCGCGTGGTTGGGCTGGAAGAAAAGCCCGCGCAGCCGAAGTCGAACTACGCCGTCACCGGCCTGTACTTCTACGACGGCCGCGCGCCCGAGTTTGCGGCGGCACTCCAACCCTCGCCGCGCGGCGAGTTGGAGATCACCGACCTCAACCGCCGCTACCTCGAGGACGGCTCGCTGCACCTCGAAAAGATGGGGCGCGGCTACGCTTGGCTCGACACCGGCACCCACGAGTCGCTGCTGCAGGCCGGCAACTTCATCGAGACCATCGAGCAGCGGCAGGGCCTGCGCGTGGCCTGCCCGGAGGAGATCGCCTACTTCAAGGGCTGGATCGACGCCGGCCAGCTTGAGGCGCTGGCCAAGCCCCTGGCCAAGAACGGCTACAGGCAGTACCTGCTGTCCCTGCTGACGCACGGCCCGGTGGCCTGAAGCTCGCGTATGAAGTTCATCGACACCGCCCTGCCCGGCTGCACGATCATCGAACCCGCCGTGTACGGCGACGCGCGCGGCGCTTTCTTCGAAAACTGGAACGCGGCGAAGTTCGCGGCGGCCGGCATCCATGCACAATTTGTGCAGGCCAACGTCTCGACCTCGACGCGCGGCGTGCTCAGAGGCCTGCACTACCAGTGGCCGAACCCGCAAGGCAAGCTGGTGCAGGTGCTGGAAGGCGAGGTCTGGGACGTGGTCGTCGATATCCGTCGCGGCTCACCCAGCTTCGGCAAGAGCGCCGCCGTCGTGCTGAGCGCCGGGAACCGCCGGCAGTTCTGGATCCCCGAAGGGTTCGCCCACGGCTTCGTCGTGCTCAGCGAACGTGCCCTCTTCTCCTACCTGTGCACGGCGCTCTACGACCGCGAGTGCGATGCGGCGATCCGCTGGAACGACGCTCAACTGGCCATCGACTGGCCGGTGTCCGCACCCGCGCTGTCGGACAAGGATGCCCAGGCACCGTTCCTCGCCGATCTGGCATCCGAACGCCTGCCGGTGTTCGCGGCATGAGCACGGGCATGGCCGACCTGCTCGAGCGCGGCCCGGTGCTGCTGCTGGGTGCCGAGGGCCAGCTTGGCCGCGAATTGCATCGGGCCTTGCTCCGCAGTGGCATCGCCCCGCTGTGCAGCACGCGCAGCGGCGAGTTTCGCCACGCCCCCTCCAGCAGTTCCCCCGGCCTGCCGGCCTGCGATCTGGCCGTGCCCGGCGCCCTCACCGCGCTGCTGGCCGACATCCGGCCGGCACTGGTCATCAATGCCGCCGCCTACACGGCGGTCGATCGCGCCGAGTCCGAACCCGGCCTCGCCCGCCGCATCAACGCGGAGGCCGTGGCCGAGCTCGGCACCGCGGCGAAGGAACTCGGCGCGACCGTCGTGCATTACTCGACCGACTACGTGTTCGCTGGTGACGGCACACGGCCCTACCGCGAGGACGATGCCCCCGGCCCGGTGTCGGTCTACGGCCGGAGCAAGCTCGCCGGCGAGCGGGCGCTCGCCGCCAGCGGCGCGGAAGCCCTGACGCTCCGCCTCGCCTGGGTCTACGCCGCGCACAGCGCCAACTTCCTGCGCACCATGCTGCGGTTCGGCGCCGAGCGCGACGCGCTGCGCGTGGTCGCCGACCAGATCGGCGCACCGACACCGGCGCACTGGATCGCCGCGGCCACGCTGAAGGCGATCGACGCCGGTGCCCGCGGGCTCTACCACCTTGCCCCGCAGGGCGAGACCTCGTGGCATGGCTACGCCGAGGCGATCTTCATTGGCGCGGTCGCGCGCGGCTTGCTGCCGAAGGCCCCGACGGTCGAGGCGATCCCCTCCACCGCCTACCCCACGCCCGCTGCGCGGCCGGCGTGGTCGGTGCTCGACAGCGGCGCGCTCGAGCGCGACACCGGCGTCCGCCTGCCGAACTGGCGCGTCGGCCTCGACGAAGTCCTCGACCAGCTCGCCGCGGCGGCGCCCTGACGGGCCACTCAACCCACGAGCGACTTGAACGCCTCGTAGCTGCGCACGTACTCCTCGGCGTCATAAGGCTCGGAAGCGAACACCAGCAGCACCGCGTCGCGCGAGTAGCGGTACTGCGTGCCCCAGGTCATCGGCGGCAGGTGCAGGCCGAGGTCGGGGCGATCCAGCAAAAATTCGGCGCGCTGCCGGCCATCGTCGGCCAGCACCCGCACCGAGCCCGCGACGCAGAGCAGGAACTGGTGGCAGCGCTTGTGTGCGTGCTCGCCGCGGGTCTCGGCACTGGGCACGTCGAAGACCAGGAAATAGCGTTGCGGCGCGAACGGCAAGTCGCGGGCGAACTCGCCCACCGAGAGCGCGCCGCGCAGGTCGGCGAAGCGCGGCAGGCGATGCAGGCTGACGCCGTGCACCGGCGTGTCGACACGCCCCGGCCCCGGTGGCGGTGCGATCGTGGCACCGGCCTCGCGGGCCGGGCCTTCGGCACCGACGTAACCGACGATGCGCGCCGGATTGCCGACCACGATGGCATTCGGCGGCACCGAGCGGGTGACCACCGCGCCGGCACCGATCATCGCGCCGCGGCCGATGGTCAGGCCCGGCAGGATGGTGGCGTTCGCACCGATCGAGGCCCCGTTTTCCACGACGGTCTTCGGGAACTCGGCCGGGTACTGCCGGCTGCGCGGGAAACGGTCGTTGGTGAAGGTGGCGTTCGGCCCGACGAACACATCGTCGCCGAGGCGAAGGCCGTCCCAGAGTTGCACGCCGCACTTCACGGTGACGCGGTCGCCGACCACCACATCGTTCTCGACAAACACGCCATCGCAGACGTTGCCGTCGGCCCCGATGCGAGCCCCGGGCAGCACATGGGCGAAGGCCCAGATGCGGGTGCGCGGGCCGATCTGGGTTGATTCGCACAGCGCCTGCGGGTGCACGAAGAAGTCCATGGCTCAGGTCTCCGGAAAGGCGTTGCAGGCGGCGATCACGGCCTCGACCTCGGCATCGTCCAACTCCGGGAAGCAGGGCAGGCTCAGCACCTCGCGGGCCAGGCGCTCGGCCATCGGCAGCTGCAGGGCCTGGTAGCGACCGGCGAAGCAGGGCTGGCGGTGGTCGGGCAGCGGGTAGTGGATGTCGGTCTGCACGCCCAGCCCGTGCAGGTGCGCGGCCAGCGCATCGCGCCGCTCGCAGCGCAGCACGAACAGGTGGGCGACATCGTCCTCGCCGCCGCCTTCGGGCAGGCGCAGGTCGGGGTGGCGGATGCCGGCCCGGTAGGCCTGAGCAATGGCGCGGCGGCGGGCGTTCCAGCCCTCGAGCCGCGGCAGCATGGCGTGCAGGAAGCGCGCCTGCAGTTCGTCGAGCCGCGAGTTGCGACCACCGGGCAGCGCGTTGTGGTACTTGGCCGACCAGCCGTACTGGCGCAACGGCCGCAGCCGTGCGGCAAGCTCGGGCCGCCGCGACAGCACCGCGCCGCCGTCGCCCAGTGCGCCGAGGTTCTTGGTCGGGTAGAAGCTGAAAGCTGCAACATCGCCGAAGGCACCGGCACGCCGACCACCGCGCATCGCTCCGTGCGCCTGGGCGCAATCCTCGACCACCGCCACGCCCTGCGCCGCCGCCCAGTCGACGATGGTCTCGATCGCCGCGAGCCGGCCGTAGAGGTGGGTCACGATCACCGCCTTGAGCCGGTCGACAGCCAGCGCGCGCTCGCGCAGCGCGGCCGGGTCGATCCGGCCCTCGGCATCGACATCGACGAACAGCGGCTCGGCACCGCAGGCGAGCACCGCCGATGTGCCGTACATGGCCGCGTTCGGCACCACCGCGACGCGGTCGCCGGGCCCGACACCGACCGCCTTGAGCGCCAGTTCCAGGGCATCGGTGCCGTTGGCCACGCCCACCGCCTCGGCCACGCCGCACCAGGCGGCGAAGGCCTGCTCGAAAGCGCGCACGCCGGGGCCCAGCACGTAATGGCCCGAGCCGATGACCTCGGCAGCGATGCGCGCCAGCTCGTTCTGCAGGGGCGCGATGTGGCGCCCGAGGGCATTGATCGGAATCATCCACGGTTCCTGTTCGACCGACGCCCATTCTAGCGCCGGGGCCGGCGCTACACTTGTAGGCCCGCCGACCCGCCAGCACCGCGCATGCGTATCGCGCTCGCCACCGCCATCGCCGCCTTCGCGCTCGACGAGGACCTGCCGCCGCTGCTCGAGGCGCTGCGCCAACGCGGGCACCACGCCGAGGCCCTGGCCTGGGACGACCCGACCGTGTCCTGGGCCCGCTTCGAGCTCGTGCTGCTGCGCTCGACCTGGAACTACACCGACAAGCCCGCGGAATTCCTGCGCTGGTGCGAGCAGGTGTCAGCGAGCACCCGGCTGCTCAATCCGCCGGCGCTGGTGCGCTGGAACACCGACAAGCGCTACCTCGCCGAGCTCGCCGCCGCCGGCGTGCCGGTGATCGAAAGCCACTACCTGGCACCCGGCGATGATCCCGCCGCGTTTCCCGCCCACGCCGAATTCGTGGTGAAACCCTGCATCGGTGCCGGCTCGCGCGACACCCAGCGCTACACCGCGCCGAATCGCGCCGCCGCCGTGGCCCATGCCAAGCGCCTGCTCGAGGCCGGCCGCCATGTGCTGGTGCAGCCCTACCTCACGGCGGTCGACAGCGCCGGTGAAACCGCCCTGATGTTCTTCGCCGGCCGCTACTCGCACGCCATCCGCAAGGGCCCGCTGCTGGTGCGCGACGGCAAGGCCACCCGCGCCCTGTTCGCGCCGGAGGCGATCACCTCGCGCGAACCGTCGGCCGTCGAGATCGAGGTCGCAGAGCGGGTGTTGGCCGCGATCCCCGGCGGCGCGCCGCTGTACGCGCGCGTCGACCTGCTGCCCTCGCCTTCAGGCCCGCAGCTGCTGGAACTGGAACTCACCGAGCCTTCGCTGTTCTTCGCCACCGCGCCGGGTTCGGTGGAACGCTTCGTTGTGGCGATCGAGGCGGCCGAGGCGGACGCAGCGATCGAGGCGGTCGATATGGCCAAGCCAAGGTTCGGGAAGCAGTGCTAATCTGCCCGCCCCGTCCTCATTTCACGCCGCCATGCATCGTCCTATCGCCCTCGCCTTGCTCAGCCTTGCCTTGCTTGCTGCCTGCGGACGCGAGCTGCCCGCCCCCGCCGAACCCACTCCAGCCGCGCCAGCTCCGGCAGTGGGTGTCGATGCGGTCACCGCCATCGATGCCCCCATCCCGCCCGAGCAGATCGCCACCCGGCTCGAGCTGGCTCAGGCCCCGCGCTACAACGCCGCCGGCGACAGCCTCGAACTTACGGTGCGCATCCACAACGACGGCCAAGCCACGCTGGTGGGCCAGGGTTCGGCCATGGTCAACCTCGGCGCCATGCTGGTCGGCCCGGAAGGCCCCGACGCGCCGCCCGGTCTTCGCGACTTCGTCCGCGCTCCGCTACCGCTCTTGGCCCCCGGCACGCAGGCCGAGGTGGCCATCTCGCTGCCGGCCGAGCCGCTGCTGGGTCTGCCGGTGCGACTGGAACTGGTGCAGGAGGGGGTGAACTGGTTCGCCGCCTACGGCCAGCCGGTGCTCGACCTCGGCCCCTTCCAGCGCTGCCAAGGCGCGGCTGGCACGCTCTGCGACGCCGACGGCCAAGCCCTCAGCCCCTGAACGGACACCCTCGCGAATGGATCTTCGCTGTTTCAAGGCTTACGACATCCGCGGCCGCGTGCCGGACGAACTCGACGAGACCCTGGCCGAACGATTGGGCGCCGCCCTGCACGAACTGCTCGAACCCGGCCCCGTGGTGCTGGGTCGCGATGTCCGGCTCAGCAGCCCGGCGCTGCAAGAGGCACTGGCGCGCGGCCTGCACAGGATGGGCCGCGACACCCTCGACATCGGCGTGGGCGGCACGGAGGAAGTGTACTTCCAGACCTTCCATCGCGGTGCCGCTGGCGGCGTGATGGTGACCGCCAGCCACAACCCGATGGACTACAACGGCATGAAACTGGTGCGCACGGGTTCGCGGCCGATCAGCGGTGACACCGGGCTGTTCACCTTGCGCGAAGCCTGTGCGCGAGACCTGCCCGCGGCCGCAGCCCAAGCCGGCCGTGGCCGCCGGGACGAGGACCGTTCGGCCTTCATCGAGCACCTGCTGAGCTACATCGACCCCGGCAGCCTGCGAGCCCTGCGGATCGTGGTGAATGCCGGCAACGGCGGCGCCGGTGCGGTGATCGACGCCCTCGCGCCACACCTGCCCTTCGCGTTCATCCGCATCCAGCACGAGCCGGATGGCCGCTTCCCGAACGGCATCCCCAATCCGCTCCTGCCGGAATGCCGGGAGGCGACATCCCGCGCCGTGATCGAGCACGGTGCGGATTGTGGCGTGGCCTGGGACGGCGACTTCGATCGTTGCTTCTTCTTCGACCACGGCGGCCGTTTCATCGAGGGTTACTACCTGGTGGGCCTGCTGGCCACTTCGCTGCTTCGCCAGCATCCTGGCGAAGCCATCATCCACGACCCGCGCCTGACCTGGAACACCATCCAGATGGTCGAGGCCGCCGGAGGGCGGCCGATTCAGAGCAAGACCGGGCATGCCTTCATCAAAGAACGGATGCGCAGCGAGAACGCCATCTACGGCGGCGAGATGAGCGCCCACCACTACTTCCGCGACTTCGCCTATTGCGATTCAGGCATGATCCCATGGCTGCTGATCGCCGGGCTGCTGTCCGAGCGCGGCGAGTCGCTGGCTGCGATGGTCGAGGACCGGATGGCCGCCTTCCCCTGCAGCGGCGAGATCAATTTCCGGGTCAGCGATGCCAGCAGCACCGTCCAGCGTGTTCTCGAGCAGGTCGGCGCGGACGAGGCCTCGATCGACCGTACCGATGGTGTGAGCGTCGAGTTCGACGACTGGCGCTTCAACCTGCGCAGTTCCAACACCGAGCCCCTGCTGCGGCTGAACGTCGAAAGCCGGGGCGACGAAGCCCTGATGCGCGCCCGCACCGACGAACTCGCCGCTCTTATCCGCCAGCCATGAACCGCCACCTGTCTGTTCGCGTTGGTTGTTTCGCCGCATGAAAGAAGGCGATCTCCTGCAAATCCTCGCGCGCGGCGAAGACAGTCGCCACCAGTTCAAGCGCGACGAAACCAATTCGGACAGCATCGCGGCTGAACTGGCCGCTTTCGCCAACAGCGGCGGCGGGCTGTTGCTTTTGGGCGTGGCCGACGACGGTAGCGTGACCGGTCTGGACGCGGCCAAGGCGGTGGCCTTCCCCGGCACCTCGCTGGCCAGCCATCACTATCTGGACAGCGAAGACATCGACGGCACATTGCTGGAGCAGTACCAGCGCAGCCTCGCCTTTATCAAGCGCAACCTGCATCACGTCCAGGCGGGCCAGAACTTCAATTCGCTGGGCGTGCTGGAAGTGCCCGAGCAGGCCATCATCGAGCTGCTGGTCAACGCGCTGATCCACCGCGACTATTTCACCAGCGCGTCGATCCGGTTGCTGATTTTCGCCGACCGCATCGAGATCATCAGTCCCGGTCATCTGCTCGACAGCCTGAGCATCGATGCCATTCGCCGCGGCATGACCAACCGGCGGAACCCTACACTGACCGAGCACGCCACCCACATCCTGCCCTATCGCGGCCTGGGCTCCGGCATTCCTCGCGCCTTGGGCGAATGGCCGGAGATTCGGTTCGAGGACGAAGTAGCAGGCAACCAGTTCAAGGCGATCATTCCGAGGCCGGTGACCAGCGTCACCCCCGAAGTCACCCCCGAAGTCACCCCCGAAGTCACCCCCGAAGTCACCCCCGAAGTCGCGCGGCTGCTCGCCGTGCTGCGAGGTGAGATGAGTCGAGACCAAATCATGACACTGCTCGGCCTCAGGGACGAAAAGCACTTCCGCATCCACTACCTGCAAGCGGCGATCGCCGCCGGCCTGATCGAGATGACCCTGCCGGATAAGCCTCGCAGCCGCCTGCAGCGTTACCGCCTCACCGCCAAAAGGCTGCGATGGATGGAGGCGCACCCCGATGGGACGGCCTGAAGTCAACGCGCACTCGCCAAGGGCCCGGACAGTCCGCGCGCTCCGCACACCATGAGCCATAACCTGCCCACGCACGGAGCAACCCCATGCAGGACCTGATCCCCGTCATTCTCTCCGGCGGCTCCGGAACGCGGCTGTGGCCGCTGTCCCGCGAGTCGCACCCGAAGCAGTTCCTGCCGCTGGTCGGCGAGGACACCATGCTGCAGGCCACCTGGAAGCGCGTCGCCGCGATCACGCCCTGCCAGCCGATCGTCGTGGCCAACGATGCACACCGCTTCATGGTCGCCGAGCAGCTGCGCGAAGCCGGTGCGCAGGCTGCCGCCATCCTCCTCGAACCGCTGGGTCGCAACACCGCCCCTGCGATTGCGCTCGCGGCACTCGAGGCCACCCGGCATGGCGAGGACGCCCTGCTGTTGGTGCTGCCCTCCGACCATGTGATCACCGACGTGCCGGCCTTCCACGCCGCCGTCGGCGAGGCCGCCAAGGCCGCCGAGGCTGGCCGGCTGGTCACCTTCGGTGTGGTGCCTTCCGGCCCGGAAACCGGCTATGGCTACATCCGGGCCTCCGGCGATGCCGCCGCGCGCCCGGTGCAGCAGTTCGTCGAAAAGCCCGACGCCGCCACGGCCGTGGCCTACGTGGCCAGTGGCGACTACTTCTGGAACAGCGGCATGTTCCTGTTCCGTGCCTCGCGCCTGCTGGCCGAGCTGGAGGCCTTCCAGCCCGCCATCGTGGCCCGCTGCCGCGAGGCCCTGCAGGCCGCGAAGCGCGATACCGACTTCGTCCGCATCGACAAGGACGCCTTCGCCGCCTGTCCGGCCGATTCCATCGACTACGCGGTGATGGAAAAGACCGGCGCTGCCACCGTCGTTCCCTTGGATGCCGGCTGGAGCGACGTCGGCTCGTGGTCGGCGCTGTGGGAGGTGACCCCGCAGGACAGCGAAGGCAACGCCCACCACGGCGATGTCATCGCCATCGGCTGCCGCAACACCTATGCCTATGGCCAGCGCCTGATCGCGCTGGTGGGCCTGGAAGACGTGGTGGTGGTCGAGACCGACGATGCCATCCTGGTCAGCCACCGCGACCAGGTGCAGCAGGTGAAGGAGGTGGTCGGGCAGCTCAAACAGAACGGCCGCAGCCATGCCACCTGGCACCGCAAGGTCTACCGGCCCTGGGGGGCTTATGACGCCATCGACCAGGGCGAGCGCTTCCAGGTCAAGCGCATCACCGTGAAACCGGGCGGCGTGCTCAGCCTGCAGATGCACCACCACCGCGCCGAGCACTGGATCGTGGTGAGCGGCACGGCGAAGGTGACCCGCGGCGAGGAAGTGATCCTGCTGGCCGAGAACCAGAGCACCTACATCCCGCTGGGCGTTGTGCACCGGCTGGAGAACCCCGGAAAGCTGCCGCTGGAGCTGATCGAGGTGCAGTCCGGCAGCTATCTCGGCGAGGACGATATCGTCAGGTTCGAGGATGTGTATGGGCGGGGGTGAGCGTCAACTGCTGCCAGAGTTCCATCGGAAGCGGTGTTCCGCCGGCGCACTCATCCGTGACGAATCCGGCAGGCTGCTTCTTGTCAAGCCAGCCTACCGCAATGAGTGGCTTCTTCCCGGTGGAATCGTCGAGGCGGACGAGGATCCGCTGACGGCACTACGTCGTGAAGTCCTCGAGGAGGTTGGTCTTAAAGCCAACGTCCGGAGGCTGTGGTGCGTGGATTACCTGCCTGCAAATGCCGAGCTTGGCGAAGCGCTGCACTTCCTGTTCGAGTGCGCAACGGTGCCAAATGCCCTTGCTTCCGCCGTCGAACCACGGGATCCGGAGATCATCGACATCAGGTGGATGATCCTTGACGATGCTCTTCCTCTCCTTCCTGCAAGCATTGCTAGGCGCCTGAAAACACCGCCGGGATACCTCCTCGCCGACGGGATTCCACAAGTCCGATTCTGCCACCCTGACGAAGCCAACCACACCATGGTGGGCAATCCTACATGCACGCCCGGAGACGCTCCGTGAGCCAGAAAGTCGATTTCGATGCATATACTGCTGACTACAACCGCCTGCTGAGGGAAGGCACGGGCTTCTTCTCGTCGAGCGAAACGTACTTCGCCTCCTACAAGGTCGAGCAAGTGCGTCGAGTTATCCCGCTTCCCGTCAAGCGAATTCTTGAATTCGGTTGCGGCATCGGCCGCAACGTGCCTTTCCTCGCTGCTGCGTTTCCAGGCGCCGAGATCCTTGGCACCGATGTTTCTCCAGCGAGCATTGAGCAGGCGCGGCAGGAGAATCCAGGACACGCCTTCCATGTCGAGAGCGAGTTGCTGGATATCGGGACGTTCGATCTCGTGTTCGTTGCGGGTGTGTTTCACCATATCGCACCCGCCGAACGCCCCGACATCATGGCCCTGATCGCGCGAAGGCTTGCGCCGAATGCACACCTCTGTGTGTTTGAGCACAATCCCTACAATCCCGTCACGCGTCGCATCGTCAGCAACTGCCCTTACGATGCGGACGCGATCCTCCTTAATCCATCCGAGCTTGCCGCTCTGATGAAAGCTGCAGGTTTCGACGTTCTTGCCAAGCGCTACTGCCTGTTCGTTCCACCCCGGCTGGCGGCGCTCCGCCATGTCGAACGAGCGCTGACTTGGCTGCCGCTAGGTGGTCAGTACTGGATCCACGCCACCACGCGAGCATGAGAACCTTCTTACGCTTCATCGCTGTTGGAGTGATCAATACTGGCATCGGCTTCTTACTGATCTTCTTCTTCATGCTCGTCGTTGGCCTGTCGCCCTTCCTGAGTAACTTCCTCGGCTACTGCATCGGACTCTGCATCTCCTTTGCGATGCACAAGCGGTTTAGCTTCCAGAGCAGGGGTGCAGCGCTGGGAGAGTTCGCAAGATACCTCCCCGTGTTTGCCACCTGCTACCTGTTGAACCTCGGAACGCTTTACGCCTGCCTCCGGTGGTTCGAGATATCTGATGTATGGGCGCAGGTCGTCGCAGTGTGCGCTTACGTAGGCTCTTCGTTCATCCTTACCAAGATGCTGGTCTTCAGGGATACGGGGACAAATCGTGTTTGAACACTGATCTGCTTAAAGTCGATCATCCAAAGTCTTGCCGGTCTCGCGATGACTGAACCCGGGAATGGCCGCTTGGATGGCCTGCACGATCGCATGCTTGTTGATCGCACGCTCATTGTCCGATACCGCTTCTTCGAGCATTTCGATGACGCCCTGCGAAAGAGCCGTGCTGCGGACATGGGCCACTGCATCGAGTGACGTCAGACCGCTTTGCGTCAAAACCTCGCCTTGACCAACGAACTCCTCGTACGCCTTCTCGCCGCTGGTATCGAGCGGAGTCAATAACAACGGCCACTTCCCAGCAGACGCCAAGCGGGCGACCGCCGCCCGCGCTTCGTCCTCGTTCTCGACTACTTCCGGCTCATAGCCCGCGAGCTGCAGAACCCGCTCGGCAATATCCTGGAGCGGTTGAAGCTGCGAAATCGGGTCAAGCTTGGGGAAAAGCACGTGGCCTGGCTTTCCGAGCACCGCAGAAAGGAGGCAAATCTCTCCGGATTCGCGCTGCGATACAAAGTAGCGGCGTGTATCACGGGGAGCGGCCAGCGGCTGCCCCTTGGCTAATCGATGGATAAAGCCTTGGAGAAGGCTTCCGTTCGAGAACGCAACGTTTGCAAAACGCGCCGTCGACTCTTGGCCAGCCAACGAAAGGTCGGGGGCAAATACGACATCCTCCATCAGGCGCTTGCTTGCACCCATTAAACTGGTTGGGTTGGCTGCTTTGTCAGTAGACACCGCGAAGTAGCGAGCGCCATGGCCCGCAGCCTTAAGCCATCTCCGGAAACGGATGTGGCGAACGACGTTCGTGTCGATCATCTGAAGCAAGGAGTAAACATCCTTTTCCGATCGAACGTGCTTCAAGGCCGCGAAGTTCAGGACGATATCGTACGGGCGGGATTCAGCGAGGAATCGCCCGGTCACTGGAGCGCCATAGTCCAGCGGCAGCGTACGGAAGTCCTTGACCCCCAAGCCGCCCGGGCGGCCGCGGAGATCACGGACGAGTTCGGCCAGGTAGTTTTCGCTCTGATCGATTACGTGCAGGCATCCGGGACGAAGGTCGGCCAGCAGCGCCGTCGTCGCCGATCCAATCGTTCCACCGCCGCCGATGACAAGCACCCTGGCGCCCGCTACCACATCCAGAAGATCCTTTCTTCGTGTTTCGACCTCATGCGAAAACAGGGACTCTTTTCGACCTAGGACAGCCACATCCAATTCGGCTTGAGACAGTGGGTTCATTCGGTCAACGATCATTTGTGCTCGATTGGTCAATGGTGGCTGTGGATTCCGGTGATCCAACGTATCGCCGGGCGACCAGATAACGAGGGCGTCCCTTGACCTCATCAAACACCTGGCCAAGATACTCCCCGAAAACGCCCATGAAGAACAACTGCACGCCGCCAAGGAAGGCAACGAAAGCCAGCAATGTCGCCCAGCCTGGGACCACCTGTGTGCCGGCGAAGTAATCCAAGACCATCAGTACGGCGGCCAGTACACTCAAGACCGCAATGATCATTCCGATCGCCGTGCAGAGACGAAGTGGAAACTTTGAGAATGAACTGATGCCCTGAATGGCGAAATTGATCAGGATCGACGCTCGGTAGTTCGATGTGCCATTCATGCGTTTCAGTGGCTCGAATTCCACGAACGATGTCGCATAGCCGACCCAAGCGATGATGCCGCGGAGGAAGATGTTGCGTTCTCCGAAGTCGCTGCGGATCACCTCCACGACACTGCGATCCAGCAACCTGAAGTCCGCAGCACCGCCTTTCAACTCGATCGAGCCGATATTCGACAAGATCCTGTAGAACCAAGCGGACATGCTGCGCTTCAGCCAGCCGGTTTCGGAGCCATCCTTGCGCAACGTCTGGACGATCTGCGAGCCTGCCTCCCAACGCTCCACCAGCACCGGGATGATCTCGGGCGGATGCTGTCCATCGCTGTCGAGCATGACCAGCGCATCACCACGCGCAGCATCGATGCCAGCAAGCAGCGCTGCCTGGTGGCCGAACCGCCGCGACATGACCAACACGGTGATGTCACGATCAGCGAGCGCCATGTCGCGCAACACCGCTTCTGTGCGGTCCGGTGACGGATCCATCACATAGATGAAGCGGAACGTGTATCCATCACCGAGAGGCTGCAGGGCAGCGCGGAGCCTTGCATGGAATCCGTGCAGCGCATCTTCCTCACGGAATACCGGGCAAAGAATATCGATCTGTTTCACGAGCGAAGCTCCTCGACCATCCGTGCGATGCCCTCTCTCAATCCGAAACGGGGTAACCATCCATACGCCTCGCGAATGGCAGTGCAGTCGGCCCGCACATCCGGAATCTCGTTGGGCCTTACCTCGCCAGACACATGCACTGGCTTGCGCTGCCCCGTCGCCAGGAATGCCGCCTCCAGAACATCATGCAAGCTGCTGGATGTCCCGCTACCGACATTGAGGATGCGCATACCGCTGTCAGGAATACACGCGATCAGCGCAGCGACAGCATCATCAACGTATAGATAGTCTCGGCGCGGCGCAAGGTCCATCAGGTGGATCTCTTGCGTCCCAGCATCGAGGATCTGGCTGACGATCCTGGAGATGACGAAGCGATCACTCTGGCCGGCTCCGTAGACGTTGAAAAGCCTGATGGCCGTCACGGGCATCGAGTAGGTCGCAGAAAACCAAGCGCACGCCTGCTCTCCCATCCATTTCGAGAACGCATACGGGTTGTTGACGTCGAGCGGATGCGCCTCAGAAATGGGAAGTTCCCGCGGAACGCCGTAGATATAGGCTCCGACGTACGTCATCGACGCGCCTGCACGCCTGCAGGCATCGAGGACGCGCACGGTTCCGTGGGCGTTCACCAGATGGAAGTGCACAGGATCCTGCCAGGAGTCGGGGACACCAGTTTCCGCGGCCATATGGAAAACATGATCTTCCTGCCCAAGGGACGGAAAATCGTCTCGCAGCAGATCGAATCCGTCGGCCCTGCTGAGCGGGGCCACATCCTTGCCCAAGCGTCGCAATGTCGCGACCAGCCGCCGGCCAAGAAAGCCACCGGCACCTGTAACGATGACCCTGGCGGGAGCGCTCCGATGCGTCATTCAATGCCAACCCTCTTCGAAAACTCAGGCCAGTCGTTGTTTGCCTTCTCGTAGTCATCCGGCCGGCCGATGTCCAACCAGTACCCTTCGTGGACAACGGTCGTCACCGCATCAGCGGACGCGAGGTATCCGAGGACGAGATGATCGAAACCGAATGCCTGGTCGGGAGGGATCGCATCAAGCACGCGACGCGAGACGGCGTAGATGCCCATGCTGACGAGGAATGGAATCGATGGCTTTTCTTCGAATCCCGAGAGAATGCCGGACTGATTTACCTGTAGCACGCCATAATCGATTCGCTGCACACGACGAGAGGCGGAAATCGTGAAGAGGTGCCCTTCCGCAGAATGCTCATCCAGGAAGCAGCCATACGGCACGTCGCTGAGAATGTCCCCATTCATCACAAGGAAGTTGTCGGGCAGATCCGGGATCAGCTTCAAGGGACCCATGGTGCTGAGTGGCTTGGTCTCGAGCGAGTAGTCGATCTGGAGGCCCCACTTCGAGCCATCACCGAAGAATGCCCGGAAGATATCTGCCTGGTGATTGACTGCGAGGGTGATGTGGCCGAATCCCTGTGCTTTCAGCTGGCGGATGATGATCTCAAGGATTGGATACTTGCCCAGCGGCATCAGTGGCTTCGGAATCGCAACGGTATATGGCCGCAAGCGGGTTCCAAGGCCGCCCGCAAGGATGACGGCGCGTTTCATGTACGTGCTCCAGTAAATTTTGGAAGAAACTACTTTAGTAATGCGATCAATAGCAGAAAAGCGGCTGAGAGCAAGCCCATCGCAAATGCAAAAAACCCCAAGCGCAGTTCGGGTGGCGAGAAGCGGAATACGACATCTTGTTCTCCCACCGGAACGATCACACCAAGGTTGAGACCGTAGGCGCGAAAGACGGGCAAAGGCTGGTCGTTGGCTTTGGCCTGCCAGCCCCGGTGGAACGCAGACGCCAAGACGAGAGGATGCTCCTCACCTGGTGCGATCTTCAGCCGGATCCTCCCGGGTGTCCACTCAACCAGCTCGGCCGTTCGCTTGCCACGGCAAACCCCCTCACCGATCCCTGTATCGGGATTTACCAGAAGAGTCTTGTGGACGTCGATGCGTTGTTCTCCGCCCGTCCAAAGGCGCGCACGCAGACTGTCTAGGGAAACCACTTCGATAACACAAGGCATCCAGTACCTCGCAGGCATCTGGTTGCGTCTGAGCAGGGCCGGAAGCCCTTGAATGTTCCGGAATGCAGAGAAGTATTCATCAAACCTGGGATGATTTGGCCTTGCAATGGTCGGCTGCCAGACGACACCATCAGAAGAGTGCTCCACCGATTGGACACGTAGTGGCGAGCCCGGAGAGACTGACTCCAAGGTCAACAGCCGCTGTTCGTCCGTCGCTCTGCCGTGCAGGTCTATAACCGCGGAGAACCAGTAGCCCGGAAAGCCACCAGCATCGAACGAAGTAGCATGAGCGGGCCGCGAATGTCTAACGACAGCGGCGACGTCTGGACGTGCGTGCGCCCATTCTGCCGTATCAATACCTGCCTTTAGCACCCCAATATCTGCCGCCCGGCCTGCGGGTTTTCCTCCCGACAGGCGGGCCACCGGGGTACCATTCGTGAGATGTGTACTGCAGGAAAGATGGCTACTGACACGTAGCCAACGGGCCGATGCCGGCACCGGGATCGTAACCGCCTTTGGGGAGCCTTCCGCACCACAACCCGAGCCGATCAACTGGCTCTCCGCTCGCATTGGTTCGCCGGCCACCCAACCAACCCCAAGCACATCAAGAATGGCGGCATCCGGTGGAGGAAGCGCGATGCCTCCGGCAGTCGTCGCGCGCGCGAGGTTCAGGTATAGCGGGTCTGCCAGTGGCCCATAGCCAGTCACGACAGGCACGCGATGCATCAGGTTCGTGTTGGCCGTCAGCGGCGTGAGTGAGTCGGTTGAAGCGAAGCGCGGTAGGACCCGTCCGCCACTTCTGGCAATCTCCGAAAGCGCTTCCTTCGCATCCGGCCGCAATGCAAACTGCTCCAACGGAGGCGACGAACGCCATTCGTAGAACCAGCCGAAGCTCCCAAGATCGACCAGAAGCAGGAATGGGAGCATCGCAAGAGCGGTGCGCGTCCTTGTCTGGATGGCCCACCAAAGCGTTGCGACGGTGGCAAGGCCAAGGGCGAGTGGCAGACCGAGTCGCAGATGTGCTTGCCCCATCACCGCCAGTTCGGGCCAAGATCGCAGCGACTGCCACACAGCAAGGCCCGTCAGGAGCGCAGCGCCAATCCAGAACGCATTCCGAACCTTGCGACCACCAATCTCTGCACGCTCTAAGGCGGTGATCGCGATGGCGCTTGCCATGGCTAGAGAAATGCAAAGAACGATGCCGTAGCGTGCTTGAGCACGGAACTGGCCGAAAACTGGCAGCTCGAACACCAATCGCCCCAGAGGTGTGAGGGTTCCGAACATCAGCAAGAGCGACACGAATGCCGCCAGAAGCCAGAACCATGTTCGCGACATCAGGGATCGTGATACGAGAAGCACTGGCAACAGGAGCCACGGCAGCCAGCCCACATAGGCGGCAAGCTCGGTGAGATTGAAGGGGCCGGCGTAGGCTCCGAAGGGGCCGGCGGAGTCGGCTCCATAGATATTCGGGAAGAGCAGAAGGGCAAGTTCGTCTGGCGTGTAGCTAAAACTGTTGAAGTCAAGCTCGCTCCATGTTCCCCGCGCACTATCCAATGAAGCAGCATAGAGTCCTGCGAGGTTCGGACCTGCCAGCATCAACCCCACAGCGAAGAGGGCAGTGATGCGCCCAAGGTAGGCCATTCGAAGTGCACTAGCCTGGGCAGGCACCAGCGAAAGAGCGAAAAATCCGGCTAAGAACAGACCCATAAGCGATATTTGCGGGTGTCCACCGCCGATACACAGCCAAGTGCTGACCGCCCCTGCCAACACCGGCAGGGGGCCTTGCGATCTCGATGTCGCCGCTACAGACCAAAGGATCCACGGGATCCAAGCGGCCGCATGGATCATCGTTACGTGCCCCAGATGAGCGACCATGAAGCCGCCAAACGCGACCATGAGTCCTGCGACGAAGGCTCCAAGCCGCGAGGCCCCAAGGGATCTCGCACATCCGAAAGCACCTAGCGCAGCTGCAACGTATGCGACAAGGACAAACAGCGGATAGGTGGATGTCAGCCAGAAGGGGATATAAAACAACTGGAACTGCGGATCCAATCCGGCCGCATAACCGCCATAAATATCCTCCACCCACATCGAGGGGTCGGCTCGATAGAAATTCGGCAGGTAAGAGACCGATCCATCTCCTGGTGCGAGTGATGCACCGGACAGCAACGCAGGTAGGAAATACAGTAGTACGGTGGCAGCAAGAGCCGCGGAGCACAGAAGATCCCTGAGCACCCCCGAGCCTTCCGTACCAACGCACTGAACCGCCCCGGCTTTCATTTTGAACGAGCCCCAATCAGTTCAGACAGGAGCACTTGCGTGGCAGCACTCCATGACAGCAATTCTCCCCGCAGGCTCGATGCAGGACCCCGAATAGCGTCAGAGCACATCGCCCCTAAAGCCATCGCAAGTGCTTGGGGATCTCCAGGAGCAAAGTAGTTAGCGGAGTCGCCTGCGATTTCGCGAAACACCGGAATATCGCTCATAAGCAGACGTGCGCCCAACCGAGCTGCCTCGACCACAGAAAGTCCGTAGCTTCTGCGGCAGAGCACTGGAGAAGAACGCCTGCACTCTCAAGCAAACTAATCATTTCTTGGTCACTCGCATTATTAATCCAATGAAGGCGCTTGCCTCGTGTCGCGCTGAACTTCGACTTCTTCATGGAACCTCCTGGCGGGGAAAACATGCCAGAAAGCTCTACGCCTCAGGTGACCGAGAAACTGGGGCAAGATCATCCATTGCGGATGTCCATCGTCCATCAGCAGGGCCTCCAGAATCTTCGAACTTCCTGATTAGCGCCGAACCCTCGTGATTTCGCAGCCTGAAGCACAAAATCACGTCAATCCGGCCGAAACTCACGCGCTATGCCACAACGGTCGTCAGCTGAAGCGCCGACGCGAGACGCTCCGTAGACTCTGCCCAAGTGAGGGAAATCAGCGTTGACGGCCGAATCCGAGCTTCCCCAACTGAACAATTCGCAAGAATGCTGGCAAGCGCCCCAGCATCACCTACTTCGAAGTATGCCGCTTCGCCTCCTGCAATCTCGCGGAATACCGGAATGTCGCTGAGCAGGAGCGGGACTCCCATGCTGCCCGCCTCGACGACAGCGAGCCCGAAGCCTTCAAGTGCGGATGCTTGGATCAAGCAGCGACTTGACGCAAGAAGTGCCTTCACGTCCCCATCGGACGCAGACTCAAGCCAATGCAGTCGCCGGCCATACTCGGCATGCCCGCGGAGTTCATTCGCCAGTGCCTCGACGTTCCACCCCTGCTTTCCGACAATGACGAGACTGAGCCGATGGCCGTCGCGCCAAAGATTCTCGAAAGCGCGGAGGATCGTGTCGTAGCGCTTCCGTGGCTCGACCGTACTCAGGGCGACGGCGTATCCGCCGGGCTGCAACCGCTCGACCAAGCCAATGACCGCATGATCCGGCGCGGGCGATGCGCCGGATTCAAGATCACTGCCAAGGTGAACATGGCGACTCCAGAGCGGCCTTTTTCGCGCGATGTTAGTGTCGGCGACGTAAGCGAGCAGATCTACTTCGGTTGCTCGGGAAATGCAGATGCAGCCATCCGCCGTGGCAACAACATAGTCCAACCATGCGCGGAACGCCGGCGGCATCCCAGGGTCGCAATACTGAGGCGTCTGGACTGGAACCAGGTCGTAGACCATCCAAACCACCTCGCCGGATCGCTCCTGAATGTCACGATGGAAGGACGCGAAGCGCTCTGGAGACCACCACGACGAATCGACCATGAAGGCAAGGTCGTACTGACGGACATCCACCAGATCGTCGTCCCCTGGCAGGTGCACTCCAAAGCGATCACGGCAGTAATTCCGTGCGTATCTGATCCCGTCTGGCGTCCAGTGAATGGGCTCCACGTCGAACTGCCGCGTCTCGGCAGCAAGGCGGAGGAGACCCGCGCAATAGTTTCTGACGACACGCTGGATGCCAGTGTTCGCACCCAGTCGAATCACTTCAGAGATGTCGACCAACACCCGCCGTCGTCCTGATAAAAAAACAGTCTCCAGTGCGCCTCGCAGAATCTCCAAATCAGACCCAGGAAGACGCTCTACGGCAGACGCCATGATCGCAACATCTTCGTTCGACGGTAGCCAAACTTGGGTCGCACGATCAACTACTCGATGATTTGCCAAACCCCTCAGTGCATCGATCGCGATCCGGGCACACTTTCCCCAGTCGAATGAAAACGCGTGCCGCTGAGCACCCGCAACAAGCTCTCGTCGGAAATTGGAATCAACGAGCGCGCGGCAAAGTATGCTTGACGCTTCGCGCGTGTCGTCTGGGTTGAAGAGCGAGGAAGTCGTTTTCGCTACTTCCGGAAGCGCGCCTCGATCGGAGCTCAGTACTGCCGACCCATAGGCCATTGCTTCAATAACTGGCAGGCCAAACCCCTCGTAGAGCGATGGGAAGAAAAAGATCGTCGATGCTCGATATAGATCCTTCAAAACCACGTCGCTCACCGTTCCGAGAACCAGCACAGAGTCAGCGATGTTGCTGTACCGCCCCGCCAAGGCGGAAATCACGTCATCGCCCACTCGCGTTAATACAAGCTGATGCGACCTACGAAGATCCTCTGGTAATCCGGCAAATGCCTCGACGGCTCCAATACAGTTCTTCCGCCAATCGGCGTTACCTACCGTGAGAACAAATGGTTTTGTAATACCCAGCGCCAGAAGACGATCAGCAGTGCCTGACCTGTCGACCTTACCGGGCGCACGGAACTCGCTATCTAGACCCGCCCCAATAACCGCAATCCGTTCGGGCTGTACTCCGAGAACGTCAATAAGATCTCGCTTCGTGGATTCGGAATTAGCCAGGTACAGATCGAATCCGGCGAACTCTTGCGCGCGCTTCCGGTACCACGCGGTATAAGGATGTCCGTCTGGGATGTAACGATCAGGGAACAGCATTGGTATCAAGTCATGCGCTACCACCGCGCGGGGGATACCTGGCATCGCACCCTGTGAGTATCCAGAGACGAACCGGCCTCCACACTCAAATGCACTGCATACCAGTAGCACGTCAGAATCGATGGCGGACACCAGCTTTGACTTCAACAGGCTGCCGCACGCGGAGATCTCTGATACAAACTCTGTGCAGTATTCGTCCGTGGGATAAAGATGATGGACGATCCGACCCGTCGCGACGCGCCCACGAATCGTTTGACGCGCTACCGACAGCCGGTCGGCGTCGACGCCGTCCAGCAACAGGTCGAGCGCATCCCCCTGCCCCAACTGCCGAGCCATGGCCTCGACCAGGCTGAGCGAGTAGCGACCGATCCCGCGGTCGCGCGAATCTGTCATGCAGGGCTGCATATCCACCGCAAGTTTCATTGACACTCCTCTCCGTGCGAATCCGATTGGGTCAGCTGGCCAACCGCCGCAGATCCGCATCCACCATCATAGTGATGAGCTGCTCCAGCGAGGTCTTCGGCGCCCAGCCCAGCTTCGCCTTGGCCTTGGCCGGGTTGCCGAGCAGCACCTCCACTTCCGCCGGGCGGAAGAAGGCCGGGTCGATAACGAGGTGATCATCCATCGAGAGGCCGACATGGCCGAAGGCGATGCGGCACATGTCGCGCACCGTGGTTGTCTGGCCGGTGGCGATCACGTAGTCGTCGGCCTCAGGCTGCTGCTGCATCAGCCACATGGCCTCGACGTAGTCGCCGGCGAAGCCCCAGTCGCGCTTGGCGTCGATGTTGCCGAGGCGCAGCTCACTGGCCTTGCCCAGCCTGACGCGGGCGACGGCGTCGGTGACCTTGCGGGTGACGAATTCGATGCCGCGCAGCGGCGACTCGTGGTTGAAGAGGATGCCGCTGGAGGCGTGCAGGCCGAAGCTCTCGCGATAGTTCACCGTCGCCCAATGTGCCATCAGCTTGGCCACGCCATACGGGCTGCGCGGGTAGAAGGGCGTGCGCTCGTCCTGCATCTCGGCCTGGATCAGGCCGAACATCTCGCTGGTCGAGGCCTGGTAGAAGCGCGCCTGCGGGTTGACGATGCGCACCGCTTCGAGAACGTTGAGCGCACCCACGCCATCGACCTGCGCCGTGAGGATGGGCTGCTGCCAGGAGCTGCCGACAAAGCTCTGCGCGCCAAGGTTGTAGACCTCGCTGGCCTTCGAGACCTCCATCGCGCGGATCAGCGAGGAGAGGTCGGTCAGGTCGCCGTCGAGCAGGCGCACCTCACGCTCGATGCCGAGTTCGCGAAGGCGCCAGAGCGTGTCGGTGCTGCGGCGGGGCAGCAGGCCGGACACCGCGTAGCCCTTGCGCAACAGCCATTCGGCGAGATAGGCCCCGTCCTGCCCGGTGATGCCCGTGATGAGGGCGGACTTCGTGCTCATTCAGTTGCTCCTTGCGTGTTCGAGAATGTCGGAAAGGGTGGTGTCGAGATCGAAGCGTGGTGCCCAGCCGGTGTCGGTGCGCAGTGCCGTGGCATCGCCGGCCATCCGCCGCTGCTCGGCGGGGCGAAGCTTGGTGGGGTCCTGGCGCACCTCCACCTCGACCCCCGCCAGCACGCACAGACGGGCGAGCAGGTCGCGGATGCGCCGCTCGATGCCGGAGGCGACCACGTAGGTGGCACCGGCCTGGCCGGCCCGCAGCATCGCCGCGTAGGCCCCCACCACGTCGCGCACGTCGAGGAAGTCACGGGTGGTGTCGATGTCGCCGGCTTCGATCACCGCCGGCTGCCGGCCCGCGGCGGTCGCAACGACCTGGCGCGCCAGCGCGGGCAGCACGAAGCGGGCGTCCTGCCCTGGCCCGACGTGGTTGAAAGGCCGCGCGATCAGCGCATCGAGGCCCTCCGCACGGTGAAAGGCCAAGCACAACTGCTCGGCCGCGACCTTGCTTGCGGCGTAGGGGTTCCTCGGTGCGGTGGGATGCGCCGGACCGACGGGAAGCTCGGGCTCGGGCACCAGCCCGTAGACGTCGCCCGAACTGGCGTACAGAAAGCGCCCGCGAAAGCCCCTGCGGCGGAGGCCATCGAGCAGATGCACGGTGCCCTGCACATTGATGGCAAAGGTTTCGGCGGGGTCGTCGAAAGCGCGCGGCACGAAGCTCTGCGCAGCAAGATGCAGCACCTGCTCGGGCCGCAGCTCGTCGAGCACCGCGGCAACCGCCGCCGCGTCGCGCAGATCGACCCCGGCGGGCCAGGCAAGCAAGCGGGTTTCGCCAAAGCCGCCGGCCGCCACCGCAGCCGCCACGTGCCGGCCAACAAAGCCGCCGGCACCGGTGACCAGCAAGCGGATCACGGGCGAAGCCCCAGCACGGCGTAATCGGGGGCGGCGGTGAAGTGTTCCGACAGGGTATTGAGGATGGCCGCCCCGGGCAGGTCGGCGGCGACGGGATCAAGCCGGCCCAGTTCGCGGCCGATCGTCAGGCGCTTGATGCGCACGCCGTGGAAGCCGCGCGCCTCGACGATCCAGCGCAGGGTTTCGGGCGGGATCGGGTTGCGGTGGGTCGGGTCGGTGTAGAACGTGCAGGCGCCCACCAGCAGGTTCTCGGGGTTGGGAGTTTCCAGCAGCAGCAGGCCGCCCGGACGGAGCACGCGCTTGGCCTCGTCGAGCAGCGCGATGACGGTCTCGAACGGCAGGTGCTCAACCAGATGCATCGAGGTGATGGCCCCGACGCTGCACTCCGGCAGGCGGCGCAGGGCCAGCAGCACATCGGCGTGCTCCACGTCGAAACCCCGACCGCGGCAGGACTCGACGAACAGCCGGTTGAGGTCGACGCCGCGCGCATGCATCTGGGTGTCGCGCAGGAGTTCCAGCCACTCGCCGCGGCCACAGCCCAGATCGAGCACCGGTGCCTCGCGGGTGCCCGCGCCGGCCTCGCGCAAGTCGTCGAGATAGGGTTCGACGCGACTCAGGATAAGCTCGCGCGAGCCGCGGAAGCGGTCCTCGAAGGCGGCGTAGATGGCGTCGAGCGATTCGGTTTGGGCGGATTGCTCCTCGCGCTCGGCGGCCAGCAGCTCTTCGACCGGCCGGATGCGGGCGTCCAGACCGTCGATCCGGGCGAGTCCGGTCTGGAGGTCCAGACCGTCGAGGCGGGCGAGTTCGGTCTGGAGGCTTGCCTGCGCGGCCTCCAGCCGCTTGACCTGGCTCAGCAGCTCTTTCTCCAGGCGCTGACCCGCCTCGTCGGCACTCGCCGCCCGTGCCGCCACCGGGTCCAGGGCCTTGCGCACGGCGGCCAGCTCGCTGCGCCAGCCGCTTTCGATGCTCTCGAGCCGGGTTTGCAGAGCGCTCACTTCGCCACGCCAATCGGTTTCGATACTGCCGAGCCGGGCTTGCAGATCCTGGACCTGCTTGTGGGTGGCCTCGCTGTGGTCGCGGAGGCGGGGCAATTCGGCCTCCAACAGCGCAAGCCCCGATTGCACGCTGCCGAGCTGAGCCTCCAAGGCCGAGGCGCGAGCCTCGGCATGGGCGGTGCGCGATTCAAGGGCGCGGATGCCCTGCTCCTGCTGCTGCAGCCGCGACTGCTGGGCCTGCCACGCGGCATCCATCTGCTCAAAGGCTTGATTGAGCAGTTGGCCGGCCTCATGCAGTTCGCGGGCATGGGCCGCATCCTGCGATTGCAGACGCTGGTGCGATGCACCGAGTCGAAACAGACCATGCACCCAGCGCAGCATCGGGCCCAGCACCGGCTTGCGCTGCCAGCGATGCAGGGTGTAGGGCACGAGCAGGCCGGCCACATGCACCTCGTGGCGCATGCCCTCGGGCGAGAAACGGATTTCACCGAGCACTTCGATTTTGCTGAGCTCGCCGCGCCGCAGGCGGCCAAGGTAATGGTCCAGACCATCCGGGTCGGGAGAGCGGCGAAGCAGGATGCGGTAGCACTGGTCGACGAAATCGCGATCGGAAAACGCCAGCAGATCGGCCACGGTGTACTGGCTGCGGTAGGGCAACCGGGGCACAGCCGGAGACCAGCGCGGCAGGGGCGGAATCCCGATGGCCGGCAAGGCCTCACTCGCATTGCTTGCCATCGCTGCGGTCGCCGGAGTGGTGGAACGGGCCTGTTTTCGGCGTGCGACTTCCTCGCGCACCCGCGCCATCACTTCGTCCACGTCCAGACGGGGCGGAGATGCAGGCACGCTTTTATTTGTGCTCTCGCGCAATTGGCGCATTTCTTCGTCAAGGTTCATACGGGTCTGGCGTGGTGGCGGCTTGCATCAGGGCGCGCGCTGCATCGGCCCAGGTGCTGCCGGAAACGGAGGGAACGAGTCGCTTGGCTAAACCGGGGCTCGTCAAAAGGCTGGCAAGCGAGGGCTGGTTCGGGCCGCCGAAGAACAGGGCCCGGGGACCGGCCGCTTCGCGGAAAACCGGAATATCGCGCAGCAGCAGGGGCAGGCCGACGGAACGGGCCTCCGCCACGGGCAGACCATACCCCTCGGCATGCGAACCGAGCAGCAAGGCATCGTGCGAGGCATAGGCCTGGCTCAGTTGGACATCGCCAGCATCGGGATACCAGCGCAGTCGTGGCTCGCGCCGCAGCAGGGCTTCGATCTCCGTCACAAGAGCCTCCATCCCCCACCCGGGACGGCCCACCAGGGTCCACTGCAGTTCGGCACCACCCGCCCAAGCCTGCTTGAAGGCGCTCAGCAGTTCGTCATGGCCCTTGCGCGGCTCGATCGTACCGACCGTCAGGAGCCGCAGGCTGCGAGAGGCTGCCGGCGCTTGCGTCTCGCCAGTGAGGGGGTAGGCCGGTGCATCACCACCCAGCGGGAAGGCCAGGGTGCGAGGACTCGGGATACCGCGTGCGTTTGCTTCAAGACGAGTTCGTACCGCTTCGGCGGTGGTTCTGGAGATGCAGCAGAGCCGGTCGGCGTGATGCAAGGTGGCCTGCCACCAATCGGCAAACCGCTGCACCGAATCTGCGGGAAACCAATCGGAATGTTCGAGCGGCAGGAGGTCGTAGATCACTGCGGCAACCCGCACACCGGCATCACGCAGCCCTGCCAAGGCCGAGGCGTGCGCCTTGGCATGATCGCGAACCAGATCGAGAGCGATGAAGACATCGCCAGGATCAGGGCGACAGCGGGCATCGGGCCCGAAAGAACCGGGCGGGCGGCCGGTGAACTCGGCGAGAAAAGCCCGGGCATGGGCATAGCCGCCATCCGCGGCCAGCCGGACCGGTTCGACCACCCAGCCGGCCGGCGGCTCGATCAGCCATTCGCCCAGAATGCGGCGGCTCACCCGGGCACAACCACCCCACGGCGAGCCGGAGGCCAGGCAGGTGACATCGACCAGCAAGGTCCGCAGCCGCTGGCCGGATGGAGGCACTTCGCCGCGGTAGGGACTTGGAGGGGCCGGCAAGGTATCGGCCGGACGCAAGGCGGGTGCCGACCAGGCCGGCGCAGGATGCCAGCGCGCATAGAAACGGCGCAAAGGACGGGTCAGGGCCCAGCTCCGGCTCTCGCGCATCTGCTGGAGCTGGGCTGCGAGCACAGCTTGCTGCTGGCAGAGCTCGGCCAGCAGCAATCGTTCGCGCGATTCGCCCAACACCGTGCTGCCGTTGACGGCTGTAGGCGGCATGGCCTCAAGGGCTTCAGGACAGGACGGCGCTTGGGAGCGGATGCGCATGGACATGGATTTTAACGGGGATCCAGGAGCAGCCAACAAAGGTGGGCAGATCGAGATTAACCACTTGGAACACCAGTGCAAGATCACGCCAGTCGAAGTTGCTGGAGAGATGGGTGTCCTCGGCGTGCAGGGCCAACGACACCGAATAACTGCCCGGGCCGAGATGGGCCGGCAGCTGCACGTCGAAACGCCAACGGCTGTCCGCGCAGGGCGAAACCACGACCTGCTCGGTGTGGTGGGTGTTGGTGCCGAACACCGGCTGCCCGAGGCGGTCACGCAGCATGAAGCCGAACACCAGGGCCGGAACCGATTCGGTGACCTCGACCTCGGCACGGATGCACAGCGGCTGCCCGGATTTGGCGATATCGACCGGCTTACCGGCGGCATCGAGCAGGCTGATGTCGAGGAATCGGGCAAACCCGTTGCCCGAGTGGGTGGCCGCCTGGCCCGCCCGCCGCTCGACCCGCACGGTGCCCGCCTGTTGCTCGGCGATCCGGGCGTTGTAGTAGTCGAGCACCTCGGACGGCTCACCCTCCATGGCCATGCGACCGGACTCGAGCAGCACGGCACGGTCGCACAGGGAGCGCACCGCCCCCGGATCGTGCGAGACGAAGAGCAGGGTGGTGCCCAGCTCGCGGAACCCGCGGATGCGCTGGAAGGACTTGTGCACAAAATAGGCATCGCCCACCGAAAGCGCCTCGTCGACGATGAGGATATCGGGCCGCTGCGCGGTGGCCACGCTGAACGCGAGCCGGACCACCATGCCACTGGAATAGATGCGCGTGGGCTGGTCGAAATAGTCGCCGATCTCGGCGAAGGCCTCGATCTCGGGCAGCAAGGATTCGGCCCGCTCGGCATCGATGCCCTGCATGGCCAGCACATGCCTGGCGTTCTGCCTGCCGGTCAACTCGCTGTTGAAGCCCAACCCGAGTTCCAACAGGGCCGAGACCGGGCCTGCGACCTGAACCTGACCCTCGTTGGCACGGGTGGTGCCGGTGATGATCTTGAGCAGGGTGCTCTTGCCGGCGCCGTTGGCACCGATCACGGCAACGGCCTCGCCGCGCTCGACGCGGAAAGACACGCCGCGCAGCACCCAGTGCTCCTCCAGCGGCGGGCGCTTGAAACCGAACCAGCCGGCCACCCGCTCCCATTCGCTGGCATAGCGGGTGTAGCGCTTGCCGATTCCGTCGACAACCAGTACGGCGCGGGTCACAGCACGTCCACCAGGTCGGGCGAGGCGCGACGGAACACCCGCCAGGCCAAGAGGTTGAGCAAGACCGCCAGCAGGGCCACGGCCGCCACCCCGAGCCCGGGACCACGGCCGAACAGCAGGGCGTCGTGGTAGGCCATGACCATGATCGCCATCGGATTCAGCAGAATCCAAGATTCGAGAGCGTCAGGCAGCACTTCGACCGGGTAGACGATGGGCGTGAGCCAGAAGCCGAACATCAGCACCACCCCCAGCACCTGCCCGACATCCCGCAGAAAGACATTGAGCGTGCCGACCAGCACACCAAAGCCGAGCGCCAGACCCGCGATGATCAGGGAGTAGAAGGGAATCCAGAGCCAGTGCAGGCCGGGTGGGAAATCGAGCAGCGGCAGCGCCACAAGAAGGATGAGCATCAGCACCAGATGGCCGACACCCACCGACCCCAGCACCACCAAGGGCAGAGCCGCACGCGGCACGGCGACTTTCTTGAGGGCGCTGGCATGGTCGATGAACACCGTACCCAGACGCTGGGTGGTCTCGGCGAACAGCGTCCAAGCCAAAAGGCCGGTGAGCAAGTAGCCGGCGAAGCCGAAGGGGCTTTCGACGCCCGGGATGCGGGCGGCCAGCACTTCGCCCAGCACCAGGGAAAACACCACGACCATGGCCAGCGGCTGCAGGACCAGCCACGCCAGGCCGATACGGCTGCGGGCGTAACGGCTGGCGAACTCACCCCTGATGGCCGAGGTGATGAACCCCCGGTAGCGCCACACCCCCCGGCACAACTCGACAGCACTCGACACGGATCCGCTTCCTTGTGGGCAACGCGTGAACGATAGCGTAAAGCGGGGCAGAACACGAAACTCGAACGGTTAAAACATCTGAAGAACAGGCCTGAGACGACCTCTCAGATACAACCGGGTGCCGCTGCCGCCGCTGAGGATGACCGGGACGATCATGCGCGTTCTTCCTGGAGTAATCGGGCCTGCACGCCGAACCGGAGGGCGGCCTTCGCAAGGAGGGTATCGAAGGTGACGAGCGCCAGCCCCTGCCGGGCCGCCATCGCGAGATGCAGCGCGTCGCCGGCGCGCAGCCCCCCGGCCGGGTCGGCCACCAGCCGTGCGGCGAGTGCGAAATCGGCCTCCTCGATGCTGACGCGGCGGCAGGCCTGCTCGATGGTGGCGCTGAACAGTGTCATCGCCTCGGCCGCCTGCGCGGCATCGAGCTGGCCGCTGCGCTGTTTCATCGACAGCGCGCTGGAAAACTCGGCCTGCACCCAGCCGCTGGCGTGCAGCGTGCCGGCCGTCTGTTTCTCCAGCCATCCTTGAGCGAGGTCGGTGAAGGGTTCGCGGCAGAGCGCGGTCACCCAGACACTGGTATCGACATAGACCATCGCCCGAGACTCAGAAGCGCGCGTCGTCGCGCAACTGACGGATCAGCACGGAGGCCGGCGCCTGCTCGGCCTGCGCCGCGGTCACCCGGCGGAACGCAGCGACATCGACGCGACGGGGCTTGTCGCGCACCTGCTGGATGCGCGCCACCGGCTTGCCGTGACGGGTGATGACCACCTCATCGCCATGCGTCACGCGCTCGGTCAGCTCCGAGAGGCGGGCCTTGGCTTCGGCGAGACTGAGGGTCAGGATGCTCATGGGCGAATGGTGACCATAAAAATAGTCACGGGCAAGGCCCGCGACGGCGGCCGCCCGGTGCGGTTCGGCAACCGCCGCGTCCACTCCGCCCCCACGACCGCGGGTGGCGCAGCCGCTAGAATTGGCAGTCCGCCGCGCTCCGCGGCCGCCCTTCCCCATCGACACGAACCCCATGAAGATCCTCGTCGCCTACAAGCGGGTGGTGGACTACAACGTCCGCATCCAGGTCAAGCCGGACGGTTCCGGCGTCATCACCGAGGGCGTCAAGCTCTCGCCCAACCCCTTCGACGACATCGCCCTCGAAGAAGCGCTGCGCCTGCGCGAGAAGGGCCTCGCCACCGAAGTGATCGTCGCGACGATCGCGCCGGCCGACGCCCAGCCGCATTTGCGCAACGGCCTCGCCATGGGTGCGAACCGCGCCATCCACATCGTCACCGACAGCGCCGTGCAGCCGCTCACCGCCGCCCGCGCTCTGCTCAAGCTGGTCGAGCGCGAGCAGCCGGGCCTCGTGCTGCTCGGCAAGCAAGCCATCGACGACGACAGCAGCCAGACCGGCCAGATGCTGGCCACACTCTGGGGCCGCCCGCAGGCCACCTTCGCCTCGAAGGTGGACGTGGCCGGCACCGTCGCCACCGTCACCCGCGAAGTCGATGCCGGCCTCGAGACGCTCGAAGTCGACCTGCCCGCCGTCATCACCACCGACCTGCGCTTGAACGAACCGCGCTTCATCAAGCTGCCCGACATCATGAAGGCTAAAGCCAAGCCGCTGGAGACGATCGCGCTTGCCGAGCTTGGCATCGAGGCCGCGGATTTCCTCACGACCACGCACTACGCACCGCCGCCCAAGCGCAGCAAGGGCGTGATGGTCAAGGACGTCGCCGAACTGGTGGCGCTGTTGAAGCAGAAGGGCCTAGCCTAAGCGCCGGCACCGCAACTAACGAGCCCACCGTCATGAACAAGATCCTGATCATCGCCGAGCACCTCAACGGCACGCTGAACCCCGCCACCGCGCGCTGCGTCACCGCCGCCACGAAGATCGGCGGCGAGATCCACATCGCCGTCTTGGCCGCCGACGTTGACGCGGTCGCCGCGCAAGCCGCGCAGATCGCCGGTGTTTCGAAAGTCCTCACCGTCGCTCGCGCCGAAAACGCCCACGCGCTGGCCGCCATGCTGGCCCCGCAGATCGCCAAACTCGCCGAAGGCTACTCGCACGTACTGCTGCCTTCGACGACGTTTGGCAAGGACGTGGCGCCCTGCGTCGCCGCCCTGCTCGGCGTGGCGCAGGTCTCCGACCTGATGGCGGTGGACGACCCGCACACCTTCCAGCGCCCGATCTACGCCGGCAACGCGATTATCTCGGTCACGGCGCCGAGTGATCGCACCCTCGTCGCCACCGTGCGACCGGCCTCGTGGCCGGCGACCGCGAACGGTGCCGCGAGCGCAGCTATCGAAGCCGTGGCGCTCGACGTCGCCCTGCCCACGCACACCCGCTTCAAGGAACTGCAAAGCGGCAAGAGCGACCGCCCGGACCTGCAGAGCGCCAGCAAGGTCGTCTCCGGCGGCCGCGCGCTCGGCTCGGCCGAGGCCTTCTCGATCATCTATTCGCTGGCCGACAAGCTGGGTGCCGGCGTGGGCGCCTCGCGCGCCGCGGTCGATGCCGGCTACGTGCCGAACGATATGCAGGTCGGCCAGACCGGCAAGATCATCGCGCCGGAGCTGTATGTGGCGATCGGCATTTCCGGCGCCATCCAGCACCTGACCGGCATCAAGGACGCCGGCACCATCGTCGCCATCAACAAGGACGGCGATGCGCCGATCTTCGAGATCGCCGACATTGGTCTGGTGGGCGACCTGTTCACCCTGGTGCCGGAACTCGAGAAGGCGCTGGGCTGAGGGTCGATTCGCGGACGTCCGCAAGGCAAAAGGGGCCTTTCGGCCCCTTTGGTTTTGATGGTGGTGTCGCTGGGATCAGGCAAGCACAGGCACACCGGTCTTCGCCCTCACATCATCCAAGGCCACACCCGGGGCTAGCTCCGCCAGCTTCAGGCCCTGCGGCGTGATGTCGAACACGCCAAGCTCGGTGATGATGCGGTTGACCACGCCCACACCGGTGAGCGGCAGGGTGCAGGCGGGGACGATCTTGTGCTCGCCGCCCTTGGCGGTGTGCTCCATCAGCACGACCACGCGCTTGACGCCGGCGACCAGGTCCATCGCGCCGCCCATGCCCTTGACCATCTTGCCGGGCACCATCCAGTTGGCGAGGTCGCCCTGGTCGGTGACCTGCATGGCGCCGAGGATGGCGAGGTCGATGTGGCCGCCGCGGATCATCGCGAAGCTGTCGTGGCTGCCGAAGAAGCTGGCGCCTTGGCGCGCCGTCACCGTCTGCTTGCCGGCATTGATCAGGTCGGCGTCGACTTCCGACTCCATCGGGAACGGGCCGATGCCGAGCAGACCGTTCTCGCTCTGCAGCCAGACATCCACGCCCTCGGGGATGTGGTTGGCCACCAGGGTCGGCAGGCCGATGCCGAGGTTCACGTAGGCGCCGTCGGTGAGTTCGCGGGCGGCGCGCTGCGCCATCTCGTCGCGGGTCCAGGGCATGTCACTTCACTCCTTCGCGGGTGGTGCGCTGCTCGATGCGCTTCTCAGGTGTGGCATTCACCACGATGCGATCCACGTAGATGCCGGGCAGGTGCACGTGGTCGGGGTCGATCGCGCCGACCTCGACGAGCTCCTCCACTTCAGCGACGCAGACCTTGCCGGCCATCGCGCAGGCCGGGTTGAAGTTGCGCGCAGTCTTGCGGAACACGAGGTTGCCGGCGGTGTCGGCCTTCCAGGCTTTCACCAGCGCGACATCAGCCTGCAGGGCGGTTTCCATCACGTACCAGTGCTCGCCGAACTGTCGTGTCTCTTTGCCCTCGGCCACCACCGTGCCGTAGCCGGTGCGCACGTAGAAGGCCGGGATGCCAGCGCCGCCCGCACGCAGGCGCTCGGCCAGCGTGCCCTGCGGGTTGAACTCGAGCTCGAGCTCACCGGCGAGGAACTGCCGCTCGAACTCCTTGTTCTCGCCGACGTAGCTCGAAATCATCTTGCGAATCTGCCGCGTGGTGAGCAGCTGGCCCAAGCCGAAGCCGTCGACACCGGCGTTGTTCGAGATCACCGTGAGGTTCTTCACCCCGGAATCGCGCAGCGCGGCGATGAGGGCCTCGGGGATGCCGCAGAGGCCGAAGCCGCCGACCGCGAGGGTCTGGCCGTCGGCGAGGAGGCCAGAGAGGGCTGCAGCGGCGGAAGGGTAAAGTTTGCTTGGGGGGTTCGTCATGCCGGGATGCCTTGGACGTCGATTCAAGAAGGCGCTCTGTCGCTGGAGTTTGAGGGGCTCAAGTGAAGAAACCGATGGACTTTCGGGCAAAGCACCCGATCAACCAAGCACCTGCGCCAACTCCGCCCGCAGATCCTCGATGTCCTCGACACCCACCGAGAGCCGCACGAGGTTGTCGGTGACACCCAACGCCGCACGACGCTCGGCCGGCACGCTGGCGTGCGTCATCACCGCCGGGTGGTTGGCGAGGCTCTCGACACCGCCCAGGCTCTCGGCGCAGGCGAACAGTTCGGTGCGCTGCATGAAGCGCTTGGCCGCCTCGAAGCCGCCTTTCAGCCAGACGCTGACCATGCCGCCGGCACCCTTCATCTGCCGCTGCGCCAGCGCATGCTGCGGGTGCGCCTTGAGGCCGGGGTAGGCCACGCGCTCGACCGCCGGGTGGTGTTCGAGGAACTCGGCGATGGCCTGCGCGTTCTCGCAGTGCGCCTTCATGCGCAGGTGCAGGGTCTTCAGGCCACGCAGGGCGAGGAAGCTGTCGAACGGCCCCTGCACGGCGCCGACGGCGTTCTGCAGGAAGCTCATCTGCTCGGCCAGATCGCTGCGTTCGCCGACAATGGCGAGGCCGCCGATGATGTCGCTGTGGCCGTTGATGTACTTGGTGGCCGAGTGCATGACGATGTCGGCGCCCCATTCGATCGGGCGCTGCAGGGCCGGCGAGCAGAAGGTGTTGTCGACCACCACGATCAGGCCGCGCTTTTTCGCACGCTTAGCGACCGCGGCGATGTCGACCAGTTTCAAGGTCGGGTTGGTCGGCGTCTCGATCCACACCATCCGCGTGTTCGGCCGGATCGCGGCCTCGAAAGCGGCGAGGTCACTCAGGTCGACCCAGGAGAAATCGAGCCCGGCGCTGCGCCGGCGCACGCGCTCGAACAGGCGGTAGGTGCCGCCGTAGACATCGTCCATCGCCACCACATGGCTGCCGGTATCGAGCAGTTCGAGAATCGTCGAGGTGGCGGCCAGACCGGAGGCGAAGGCATGGGCCTGCTGGCCGCTCTCGAGGGCGGCCACGCAGCGCTCGTAGGCGAAGCGCGTGGGGTTGTGGCTGCGCGAGTACTCGAAGCCTTGGTGGACGCCGGGGCTTTCCTGCACGTAGGTCGAGGTGGCGTAGATCGGCACCATCACCGCGCCCGTGCTCGGGTCGGGCGATTGCCCGGCGTGGATGGCCTTGGTGCCGAAGCCGTGGGGTTGTTTGCTCATGTCGGTTCTCGTGAGGGGCGCGCTCGCGGCGGCCTCAGGGCACCTTGCGGCGCAGGTCGTTCAGAAAATCGATGCGGGTGATCAGGCCGAGGAACTTCGGCCCGTCCATCACGATGGCGACATGGCCGCGCTCGAACACGCCCACCAGCGAGTGGATCGGCGAGCGCATATCGACCAGTTCCAGCTTGGTGGCCATGGCGGTGGACACCGGGTCGCGGAAGCGGGCTTCGTCGGCGTGCACGTGCAGCAGCACGTCACTTTCATCCAGGATTCCAACAATCCGTTCGTTCTCCATCACCGGCAGCTGCGAGACGTCGTAGAGCTTCATCCGCTGGTAGGCCACGGTGAGCGCATCGCTGGGGCTGACCACGATGGTGTCGCGCGCGGCGTAGGGGCGCAGGATGAGGTCGCGCAGGTCGCCGTACTGCGGCCGGTCGAGAAAGCCCTGATCGAGCATCCAGTAGTCGTTGTACATCTTCGAGAGGTACTTGTTGCCGGTGTCGCAGACGAACACCACCACTTTTTTCGGCGTGGTCTGCTCGTGGCAGTAGCGCAGCGCCGCCGCCAACAAAGTCCCGGAAGAAGAACCGCCCAGCACGCCTTCTTTCAGCAGCAGCTCGCGGCCGGCCCGCATGCTGTCGCGGTCGGAGATGGCGTAGGCCTTCCTGACGCGGCTGAAGTCGGCGATGTCCGGCAGGAAGTCCTCGCCGATGCCCTCGACCAGCCAGCTGCCCGACTTGCTGTCGAGCACACCCTCGTTGATGTAGCGGGTGAGGATGGAACCGACCGGATCGGCCAGCACCAGCTCGACCTGCGGGGCCACCTTGGCGAAATAGCGCGACAGGCCGGTCATGGTGCCCGAGCTGCCGCAGCCGAAGACGATGGCGTCCATGCCGCCCACGCTCTGCATCTGTTCCCAGATCTCCGGGCCGGTCACCGTCTCGTGGGTGAGCGGGTTGTCGGGGTTGCCGAACTGGTTGATGAAGTAGGCCCCCGGCGTCTCGGCCGCGATGCTCGCCGCGAGGTCCTGGTAATAGGCCGGGTGGCCCTTGGCCACGTCGGAGCGGGTGAGGATGACCTCGGCCCCCATCGCCTTCAGGTTGAAGATCTTCTCGCGGCTCATCTTGTCGGGCACCACCAGCACCAGGCGGTAGCCCTTCTGCTGCGCGACCAAGGCCAGGCCGATGCCGGTGTTGCCGGCCGTGCCCTCCACCAGGGTCGCGCCCGGTGCGATCGTTCCGGCGCGCTCGGCGGCTTCGATCATGGTCACGCCGATGCGGTCCTTGATGGAGCCGCCGGGGTTCATGCATTCGAGCTTGAGGTAGAGCTCGCAGAGCCCGGTGTCGAGCTTCTGCGCCCGGACGATGGGCGTGTTGCCGACGAGTTCGAGAACGCTCTGATGGACGGGCATAGCAGATGTCGACGTGGTGAACGTCGAGTGTATCAGGCCGGTAACGCCCGCTTGAAACGCCACGGCCCGCGAAGGCGGGCCGTGGCGGGACAGATCGGCGCTGGCGCGCTCAATGCCGGGTCTGCGCGAAGATTCGGGTCAGGCGGTCCTTGGCCAGCAGTTTCTCTTTCTTCCATCGGCCCAGGGTGAGGTCGTCGATCGGCAGCACGCCCAGTTCGGCGTCCAGCACCTTGCTGTTGAGTTGCTGATGACGCCGGTAGAGCTGGCGGAATTCGGGGTCGGACTTGAGCAATGCCTCGACCTCGGTCTGCGATTGGCCTTCGAACATGGATCGCCCTCCATTCAGGATTCGCGTGCCGGGGAAGCCCCCCGGATGACCGACCCTACGCCGGCCCCGGAGGCCCCGCAAGCCGGTCCGCGGGGCTTTAACGGCGGTCTTACGGACTCGGCGTGAAGGTCTCACGCCGGGCTAACGGGGTGCCGGCAGCCGCGGCCATAAGCCGCTCAGCGGACCGTGATCTCGACCCGGCGGTTCCTCGCCCGCCCCTGCTCGGTGGCGTTGTCGGCCACCGGATCGGCCTCGCCACGCCCCTGGGCGGTGGCCTCGATGCCGGCCTCGCGCAGGATCGCCGCCACCGCGTCGGCACGGCGCTGCGAGAGCCGCAGGTTGGCGGCGGTCTCGCCCTGGCTGTCGGTGAAGCCGGTGACCTCGACCCGTCGCCCGGCCAGTTCCTGGGCCAGCCGGCGCAGGCTGGCGTTGGCCTCGGTGGTGAGGCTGGCCCGGCCGCTGGCGAAGGCGTTGCCGGCCAGGGTGTAGACGGTGGCCCCGGCGACCTGGCGGGAGGGCGGCAGCGGCGCGTCGGCGGCCAGCGCCTCGGCGACCAGGGCGCTGGCCAGTTCGGCCTCCTCGCGGGCGAGTTGGGCCTCGCGGGCGCGGCTGGCGGCGAGGCGACGGGCCTGCTCGGCTTCGGCGCGGGCCTGTTCGGCCAGGGCGAAGGTCTCGGCGCGGGCGACGCGCTCGATCTCGGCCAGCTCGGCGAGCCGGGCGGCCTCCTCCTGCTGGGCCAGGGCGCGGCTGCGCAGGCGCTCGGCCTCGCGGCGGGCGGTGTCCGCCTCGCGTCGGCTGGCATCGATGAGGATCTGGTCGCGCTCGCGATCGAGCTCGGCCGAACGTTCGGCCAGCAGCTCGGCGGCGACGGCGGCCTCGGCGGCGCGCAGCCGGTGCTCGGCGATGCCGAGCAGGGCCGGACGCTGGCGGCTGCGGGCGGCGGCGAGCGATTCGAGGGCCTGGCTGGCTTTCAGGCGTTCGAGCCCGGCCTTGCCGGCGAACTGCGGGTCGCTGTCGATCTGCGCCAGACGGGCTTGCAGGCGGGCCACATCGGGATCGACGACCGCGGCGGCGCTGACGCTGCCGACGGCAAGGACGAGGCCGAGGATGAGGGCGTTCTTGCGCATGTCAGAGGCCCTCCACGAGCAGGCGACGGCGCAGGTCGGCATTGCGGGCGGCCTTGGAATCGACCTCCTCGGCCAGCTGGGCGCGGCGTGCCTCGGCGGCGGCGGCGGCGGCGGCGGCCTCGGCCTGCTGGGCGGCGAGCAGGGCCTCCTCGTGGCGGCCACGCTGGGCGGCGGCGCGGGCGGCGTCGAGCCGGGACTGGGCTTCGGTGAGCCAATCGGCGGCCGGGCCACGGGCCTGCAGGGCCTGGGCCTCGGCGATGGCGCGCTCGGCGGCGGTGAGCTGGGCGGTGGGCGGTGGGACGCTGGCGCAGCCGGCCAACAGCCCGATGGCGAGGACGGCGGCCGCGAGGCCGGAACGGGAACGGGGCATGGGGACGGGTCGCTTTCGGTCAGGGAACACGGCTATTCTCGAAACCCGTACACGGTAACGCAACGCCTGCGAGGATCCGCGCCCCATGGACATCGGCTACTTCCTCAAGCTGATGACGGAGAAGAACGCCTCCGACATGTTCCTCACCACCGGTGCGCCGGTCTACATCAAGGTCGAGGGCAAGCTCTACCCGCTTGGCAACACCGGCCTGCCGGCCGGGATGGTCAAGAAAATCGCCTACTCGCTGATGGACGAAGGCCAGGTGCCGCAGTTCGAGCGTGACCTCGAGTTCAACATGGCGATCGCCGTGAAGGACGCCGGACGCTTCCGCGTCAACGTCTTCAAGCAGCGCGGCGAGGTCGGCATGGTGATCCGCGCCATCAAGAGCGCGGTGCCCTCGCTGGAGCAGTTGCAGCTGCCCGCCGTGCTCAAGGACATCATCATGGCGCCGCGCGGTCTGGTGCTGGTGGTCGGCTCGACCGGCTCGGGCAAGTCGACCGCACTGGCCTCGATGATCGACTTCCGCAACACCCATTCGACCGGCCACATCCTCACCATCGAGGACCCGATCGAGTTCCTGCACACGCACAAGAAATCCATCGTCAACCAGCGCGAGGTCGGGCTCGACACCCACGCCTTCCACAGCGCGCTGAAGAACGCCATGCGCGAGGCGCCGGACGTCATCCTGATCGGCGAGATCCTCGACTCGGTGACGATGGAATCCTCGATCGCCTTCGCCGAAACCGGCCATCTGTGCCTGGCCACGCTGCACTCGAACAACGCCGACCAGACGCTGGAGCGCATCCTCAACTTCTTCCCCGAGGCGGCGCACAAGAACATCCTGATGAACCTGGCACTGAACCTGAAGGCGGTGGTCTCGCTGCGCCTGGTCATCGGCCGCGACGGCAAGCGCCTGCCGGCCACCGAGATCCTGATCAACACGCCGATGATCCGCGACCTGATCCGCCGTGGGCAGATCCACGAGGTCAAAGAGGCCATGGAGAAGTCGCTGGAAGCCGGCATGCACACCTTCGACCAGTCGCTGTTCCGGCTCTACAAGGACGGCCGCATCGACCTCGAGGAGGCCCTGCGCAAGGCCGATTCGCGGGATGGCCTGGCCCTGCGTATCCGGCTCTCGGAAGGGGCCGGGGCCGAGCACGACCCCTATGCCGAGGTGTTTGGCGGCAGTTCCTTGGGCTGAGCGCAGGCTGCGGTTCCAGGCCGCAGATTCAGATCGGGATCATTCTGCAGGTGACGCCGGTCGGCGCGGAGGTGCAGGCGAGGCCCATGCGCCTGCCCTCGCGCCTGTCCTCGCGCCTGTCCTCGCGCCTGTCCTCGCGCCTGTCCTCGCGCCTGTCCTCGCGCCTGTCCTCGCGCCTGTCCTCGCGCCTGTCCTCGCGCCTGTCCTCGCGCCTGTCCTCGCG
>Ga0207951_100126_pt1 | contig 49265 bp, 49 predicted proteins | sample Subbio12Aug_8Bad_FD_184830 | JGI IMG/M metagenome (GOLD analysis project Ga0207951, IMG submission 184830) | Serpentinite rock and fluid subsurface biosphere microbial communities from McLaughlin Reserve, California, USA - CR12Aug_8Bad (SPAdes) | ecosystem: Environmental > Terrestrial > Deep... | reverse complement strand
GACTGGCTGACCGAGGTCAACCGTCGCTTCCGCAGCCAGTTCGCCGCCGCCGAACGGACCGTCCAGAACGCCGAAGGCTGGTATCGCTCGCGCTTCACCGGCCTGTCGGAACAGGGCGCCCAGGCAGCCTGCGCCGCGCTCGCCGAGCGCCGCGTCACCTGTATGGTCGTACGCCCGCAGGAATAGATCGCCCCCTTGGCGACGCCCGCGGAACCGGTCTAGTCTCGCCCTGCGGTTCGGGGGAGCGGCATGAGCGCATTCTCATATACGTCCATGCTTGCGTCGATCATCATCGGCCTCGCCCTTGTCGACATTCTGATGAGCTTCAATCGACTGATCCGGGCCGGCAAGGCTGTCCGCTGGCACTGGGCCGCGCCGGCGGCGACGGTCGTCGTGGTCATGACCGTGATGCAGATCTGGTGGGGCCTGTACCGGCCTGAGGCGGACAGCACCACCATCGGCCAATTCCTGCTGGCCTTCGTGGCCCTCGTGATCCTGTTCCTGCTGGCCGCGGCGGCCCTGCCGGACGAGGTCCCGGCCGAGGGGATCGACCTCAAGGCCTATTATCACCGCAACGGCCAGTATTTCTGGGGCCTGTTCACCGCCCTGCTGGCCTGGCTCCTGCTGCTGGACGCGATCGCGGCGGCCATCGATGGCGCGCTGCTGGCCTTCCTTCTTGACCGGATCATCGATCTCGTGGTGCTGCTGGTCTTCACCTCGCTGATCTTCGTTCGGCGGCTGTGGTGGCATGCGATCGCCATGCTGCTGCTCAGTTCCGGGCCCATCGCCTGGCTGTCCCGTTCGCTGGGCTAGACCCGGCCCGGCTTTTCCCCTATACGCGCCGCCTTTCCAGGGCTTCGGTCCCGGTCGCGGAACACCAAAGGGTTCGGGAAGTCATCCCGGCCGCCGCATCGGGATCCATCGTGGGAGAGGACTTACCCGGTCCCCTCGCGCCGACGCCCTACAAGGGAGACTACCGAATGGCTCTTTACGAGCACACGGTCATGTCGCGTCAGGATATCTCCGCGCAACAGGCCGAAGCGCTGAACGACACCATCAAGGACCTGATCACCCAGGGCGGCGGCACCGTCGCCAAGATCGAGTACTGGGGTCTGCGCAACCTGACCTATCGGGTCAAGAAGAACCGCAAGGCGCACTATTCGCTGCTCGCCGTCGACTGCCCGCCCGCCGCCATGGCCGAGGTCGAGCGTCAGCTGTCGATCAATGAAGACGTGCTGCGCTGGCTGACCGTCCGCGTCGAGGAACTCGACCTCGAGCTGTCGCCGCTGCTGGCCCGCCGCGAGCGCGAGCGCGAGCGCGAGCGTGAGCGCACGCCGCGTGAAGACGCCGCCGCCGAAGCCGTTGAATAGGGAATCCGGAACATGACCGATACAACCGCCGCCCCCTCGCCGGGCGCGCCGGCCGGCTCCGGCGCCGCCGGACGTCGTCCCTTCTATCGCCGCCGCAAGGTTTGCCCGTTCACGGGTCCCCAGGCGCCGAAGATCGACTACAAGGACGTGAAACTGCTGCAACGCTACATCAGCGAACGCGGCAAGATCGTCCCCTCGCGCATCACGGCCGTTTCCCAGATCAAGCAGCGTGAACTGGCCAAGGCCATCAAGCGCGCCCGCTATCTGGCCCTCCTGCCCTATGTGGTGAAGTGATATGAAGGTCGTTCTGCTTGAACGCGTCGAGAATCTCGGCGCCATCGGCGATGTCGTGTCCGTCAAGGACGGCTTCGCCCGCAACTTCCTTCTGCCGCGCGACAAGGCCCGTCGGGCCACGTCGGCGAACCTGAAGGCCTTCGAACTCGACCGCGCCGCCATCGAGGCCCGCAACGAGAAGAACAAGGCTGAATCGCAGAAAATCGCCGACAAGATCGACGGCCAGTCCTACGTCATGATCCGGCAAGCCGGTGAAACGGGTCAGCTGTACGGTTCGGTCGCCGGTCGCGATGTCGCCGAGGCCGTCCAGGCCGAGGGCGGCAAGATCGAGCGCTCGCAGGTCGTGCTCAACACGCCTATCAAGACGCTGGGCGTCCACGAGGTGCTGGTTCGCCTGCACGCCGAGGTCTCGGCCACCGTCAAGATCAACGTGGCCCGCTCGGCCGATGAGGCCGAACGTCAGGCCAAGGGCGAGGACGTGATCAAGGCGGCCTATGACGAGGACCGCGAAGCGGCCCTTGAACAGGCCAAGGACATGGTCGCCGGCGGCGCCGGCCAGCAGGACGGTCTCGGTTCGGAAGCCTGAACCCGGCCGGATTGCTGACCAGACGATGGAAGGGGGCGCGTCCAGCCGGGCGCGCCCCTTTTTCCTGCGCGCCATGTGCCGGTTGTCCCGCGGCCGATCCGCTGGCAAGCTGCACCTTACGGAGGAACTTATGTCGCGCACCATCCTGATGGCGAGCCTCGCCCTCGCCCTGTCTGCCGGCGCCGCCCTCGCACAGTCGGGGATGACGCTGGATACGTTTGTGACCCAGGCGAACCGGGTGCCCATGAACCCGACCGCGGCCTTCCGGTCCGATGCGCGCAGGCTGATGCGGGAGGCCAATGCCGGCTTCACCGCGGTACGCAGCGAGATCGGCGCCGACCGCGCCGCCGGCCGCACCCCCGCCGCCTGTCCGCCCGACAAGATCGAGCTGAACCCGCGCCAGCTCCTCACCTTCCTCAACGCCATCCCCCAGCCGCGCCGGGCCCGGATGTCGGTGTCCGACGGCTTGCGCGCCTGGATGGCGGACCGCTATCCCTGCCCGCGCTGACCTGAAACGACCCGACCGAAGACCGCCCATGAGACCGTTCGCCGTCGCCTTCGCCGGCCTCGCCGCCGCCGTGTTCCTCTCCGCCGCCGCCGACACCATGACGGTGCGGGAATTCCTGGCGATCGCGGATCGCCTGCCGCAGAACGCCACGGCCGTCCTGCGCCCGGATGGTCGGCGTCTGGTCAATGAAGTCACCGGGACGGTCAGCGCGCTCAAGGCCGAACAGGCGGCGGACCTCCGCGCCGGTCGCCGCCCCGCCCACTGCATCCCGCCGCGCGGCACAGGCATCTCCGCGCCCGATCTCGTCAATCGCCTCAGGGCGATGCCGCGGTCCCGCCGGGATATCAGCGTCGCCCAGGCCATCCGCGAATGGATGGCCGAACGGCACCCGTGCTGAAGCCCGGCGGTTAACTGATCCGGCTACGGAATTCCGGAGCGTCCACAGCAGGGCGGAACTGTCCCCGACCAAGCCCGCGTCCGCGACTGACGTCGGGACCGGGCATGGGTAAGACATGACCCCGATGAACGCCTTTGCCCCCGTAGCCTTTCCGTCGATGGACCCGTCGTCCATCCCTTCGATGCCCCACAACCTGGAGGCGGAGCAGGCCCTGCTGGGTTCGCTGATGTTCGACAATGCCGTTTTCGAGCGACTGTCCGACCGGCTGCGCGGCACGCATTTCTACGAGCCCTTCCACCAGCGTCTCTACGACGCCATTGAGGACCACATCCGCCAGGGCATGCTGGCCGAGCCCACCATCCTGATGGAGCGGTTCAAACAGGATCCCGCCTTCCAGGAGTTCGGCGGCCTCCGCTATCTGGCCGACCTCGTCGACCGCGCCCCGCCGGCGGCCAATGCGCCCGACTACGCCCGCGTCGTCTACGACCTGGCCCTGCGCCGAGACCTGATCCGCATCGGCGGCGAGATCGTCAAGGAGGCGCCGCAGCCCGAAACCGCCGCCATCGACCAGATCGAACAGGCCGAGCAGCGGCTCTACACCCTGGCCGAGACCGGCAAGCCGTCGTCGGGCTTCGTCAGCTTCTCCAGCGCCCTCGGCGGCGCGGTCCAGATGGCGGCCGAGGCCTATCAGCGCGACGGCAAACTGGCCGGCCTGGCCACCCATCTGGACGACCTCGACTCCAAACTGGGCGGCCTGCACCCGTCCGACCTGCTGGTCCTCGCCGGCCGCCCGTCGATGGGCAAGACGGCGCTGGCGACCAACATCGCCTTCAACATCGCCCGCAACTATCGCTGGGAGCCGACGCCCGAGGGCCGCAAGACGGTCAGCGGCGGGGTGGTGGCCTTCTATTCCCTCGAAATGAGCGCCGAACAGCTGGCCATGCGCATCCTGGCCGACGCCTCGGGCGTCTCGTCCGACAAGCTGCGCAAGGGCGAGATCGACGCCGCCGACTTCGGCCGCATCCGCGAGGCCGCGGTCGAGATCGGCGAGAGCCCGCTGTTCATCGACGCCACCGGCGGCCTGTCGATCTCCAAGCTCGCCGCCCGCGCCCGCCGCCTGAAGCGTCAGGAGCACGGCCTCGACCTGATCATCGTCGACTATCTGCAGCTGATCACCACCGGCGAGAGCAACAGCCAGAAGAACCGGGTCCAGGAGGTGTCCGAGATCACCGGCGCGCTCAAGGCCCTGGCCAAGGAACTGTCCGTGCCGATCCTGGCCCTGTCGCAGTTGTCGCGTCAGGTCGAGCAGCGCGAGGACAAGCGGCCGCAACTGTCCGATCTGCGCGAATCCGGCTCGATCGAACAGGACGCCGACTGCGTCATGTTCGTCTACCGCGAAAGCTACTATCTCGGCCGCGCCGAGCCGCGCGAGGGCTCGCCCGAACACCTGCAATGGCAGGAGGACATGGACCGGCTGGAGCACCAGGCCGAGGTCGTCATCGGCAAACAGCGCCACGGCCCGATCGGCATCATCAAGCTGAGCTTCGACGCCAATACGACCAAGTTCGGGAACCTGGCCCAGGGTCAGCGGTACGAGGCCTACGGGGACTGACTGGTTTCCCTTCTCCCGCAAGGGGAGAAGGAAATCCTCACCGCATCTCGACCCGTCGCGCGCCGGCCGGGATCGCCAGCTCCGACCCGTTCCAGCTCGCCGGCCGTCCGTCGATCTGCACGCGCGCAGGCGGCGTGCCGCCCGCCGGCCATCGGATCACGAACCCGCCCGGCGGCGTGACCCGGCCATCCAGCGTCAGCAGATAACCGACGCCGTCGTGGCGCAGCCGATAGGTCAGCGGCCCATAGGCCGTCCGCACACCGGCGACGCCGACCCCCTCCCCGGCCAGCCAGGCCGTGGGCGCCCCGTCCGCCAGCACGAGGGCATGGTCGCGGTCGCGCTCATAGACGAGCAGGTCGAGGGTCGAGCGGATGTAGTCCGAGCTGATCCAGGCATGGGGCATGTCGCCGATGAAGCGCGGCTCGCGCTCGTCGCGACCCACCACCTCGGCCCAGCCGTTCCAGGCCGCGGGCCGCATGTCGGCGAAATAGAAGTCCAGCGCCTGCAGCGCCTCGTCGCGCCGCCCCAGCCGCACCAGCGCCCCGACGTTGCGCAGCTCATAAGGGGTGTAGTCCACCCAGGCTTGGCGGTTCTCCAGCCGGCTGGTGAAGTTGTCCCACCACTTGTCGAACGTACCCGTCAGCAGGCCCTGCGGCAGGTCGTCGATCAGCCCGCCCGGCGACAGGGCGATGGTGGTCGAGGTGGCGTCGAAATCCCCCCGGTCGGCGGCCCCGGCGATCCAGTCGATGCCGTGGTGCCGGGCCGTCCCCTCGACAGAGGCCATCACATCGGCCTTGAACTCGGCCTCCGCGGCGCGAATGGCGGCGGCGGCCGCCGTCTCGCCCAGTACGTCGGCGATGAAGGCCGCGTCGCGGTAGCCGAGCAGGCCCCAGAAATTGTCCCAGTAGGAATAGGCGATCTTGTCGGAATAGCCTTCGTGGCTGATCGTCGGCGGCAACAGGCCGAACAGATGGCGCGTGTCGGCCGTCTGATACTCCGCCGTCCGGGTCTCTGCGCGCAGTTCGTCCATATAGCGGATCGCCCCCGCCACCTGCGGCCAGACCTCGCGCAGCAGGGCCTCGTCGCGCGTGTGCCGGTATGTTTCGGCGGCGAGGAAGACGAATTCGCCGTGGCTGTCATTCTCGGGCACCGGATCAGCCCCGCGGGCGTCGACGCAGCAGGGCACCTTGCCGTTGTCGAACACATAGGGGGCGTACCAGCGCAGATAGTCGGCCGACAGATCGGCATGGCCCAGCCGGTTCAGCCCCTCGGCCATCATGGCCCCGTCGCGGATCCAGCTGCGGTTATAGCTGCGCGTACCCGGCTGCAGGATCGGCCCCTGCCGCGACATCAGCATATGGGCCAGCGAGGCGCGCATGACGTCCTCGATCCGCTGCGCCCCGGGCGGCAGGGTCAGGTCGAACCGGTCCAGCTTCTCGCGCCAGTCGGCGGCGACGCGGTTGCGCGCGGCGTCCAGCACTCCGGCGACGTCCGTGACCGGGGCGACGTCGGCCGTCGGCCCCGCCAGCCGGGCGACGAAGCCGAGTGTCCGGCTTTCGCCGGGCTGCAGAACGACGTCATACAGCAGCGCCCCGGCCATCAGCGCCTCCGCGTCCGACTCCACATGGCGCCCATCGGCCGCGCGCCGATGACGGGCGTCCGCCAGCAGACTCTGCGGATCGGCGCCGCTCTCGAACCGGTTCATCGCCACCCCGTCGGGGACCGTCAGGCTGCTGATGCAGATGGCGTCGTTCAGCACCAGGGTCGAGCCGTTCCAGTCGATCTGTTCGATCGGCCCATGGCCGCCCGGAATGGCCAGGAACTGCGACGGACCGTTGACCTGCAGCGGCCGCGCCATCAGGGCCAGGGTCAGGCTCCGCAGCCGGTTGGAGGTGTTGGTCAGCACATACTGGCCGTACAGCTGCGACTCTTCCGGCGTCCCCTCGGCGAAGGCGGTGATAGCCAGGGTCCAGTCGTCGAAGCCCCAGGTCACGGTCGGGATCGGCAGGTCGTCGTCCTGCAGGCTCTGGCTGACATTGACGTCGGCCCAGGTCACCAGCCGTCCGTTGTCGAGGACGAACGGCTCGATCGACGGCCCGCCGCGGCGCAGCTCGATGGCGCCGTCCTCGCCGATCAGCCCGCTCTCGCCGCCGCCGTCGACGCCGACGAGGGTCCAGTAGGGCTGTTCGCCGACGAAGCCGCGCGGATACAGGCCGCGCCGGCTCTCCTCCGCCACGGCGCGCAGGAAGGTCGTCGGGGTCTCGCCGAACGACAGCGGTTCGATCTCGAGACCGTTGAGGGCATAGGCCGTCGGCGCGGGGGCCTGGCCGGCGGGGGACACGGGCGCCTGCATCTCCAGCCGCAGCCAGCGGGCCGAGGCTTCTGGCGTGCGCAGCCAGTCGACCCCGCCGTCGCCGGCCTCGACCACGGCCAGATCGCGCCATGTCTGGCCGTCCGACGACGCCTGCAGCCGGTAGGCCGAGGCCGCCGCGCGCGGGGCCCAGCGCAGGGTGACGCCGCCGAACTCGCGCTCATAGCCGAGGTCCAGCATCAGGGTCTGCCGACCCAGCCCCGCCGACCGCCAGGCCGTGGCCGGATCGTCGTCCACCGCCCTGGCCGCGACGTTCAACCCGGCTTCGCTGCTGGCGCTGGCGACCGGACGCGGCGCGACCGAGGGCTCGGGCGGCAGGTCGCGCAGCTCCAGCTGATCGACCTCGATCCAGCCGGCCCCGCCCTCGCCGGCCGTGACCACGAACTCGATCCGCTCGGCCCCGCGGAAGGTGTGATCCGGATTCGGACCCCAGGCGCGAACGATCTGGCGCTTCTTGATCGTATAGCGGGTCCATTCGGCATTGGCCTGGAAGCCCCGGATCTGGCGCCAGTGGACATTGTCGCCCGAGCCGTCGACGAATTTGATCTCCAGCGTATTCGGCCGCATCTCGCCGCGCAGCCAGAAGCTGATCTCGTAATTTTCGGGGACATCCAGATCGATCGCCCGGGCGGCGAAGGCGTAGCCCGACCGCCCGTTGAAATCATAGGTCAGCCGCATGGCCCGGCCCTCGTGGCCGTCCACCGCGGCGAGGGTCGAGGAGACATCGGTCGAGGCGTCGGCGGTCCACGGGGTCAGGGTCTCGAACGGGTCGAGGACGCGGCTGGACTGGGCCGCGGCGGGGGTGGCCAGCGACAGCGTGGCGATCGTGCCAATCGTTGCGATGATCCTCGACAGCATAATCATACTCCGCTCATCCCGGCGAAAGCCGGGACCCAGTGCTTTGGGCGTACCGGTCAGACCGGCGTCGCACCGCGATTGATCCCGCGCCCACTGCCCCACGAAAGGACTGGGTCCCGGCTTTCGCCGGGAAGAGCGGGGAGGTGTTTAACCCTTCACGCTCCCGGCCAGCATGCCGCGGATGTAGTAGCGTTGCAGGGCCAGGAAGAGGATCAGCACCGGGGCCACGGTGATGACGGCCCCGGCCATCATCATCTCGATGTCCTGCACATGCTCGCGCGCCAGCGCCGCCAGTGCCACCGGCAGGGTGTAGTTGGACTGGTCCGTCAGGATGATCAGCGGCCACAGGAAATCGTTCCAGCTGCCGAGGAAGACGAACAGGGCCAGGGTCACGATGATCGGCTGCAGCGTCGGCAGGACGATGCGGCGGAAGATCTGGCCTTCGCTGGCTCCGTCGATGCGGGCGGCCTCCAGCATCTCGTCGGGAATGGACAGGGAATACTGCCGCACCAGGAACAGGCCGAAGATCGAGGCCAGCCACGGCACCAGCGCCCCGGCATAGGTGTTCACCAGCCCCATCGGCTTCAGCATCAGGAACAGCGGCAGGGTGCCGATCTGGGCCGGCACCACCAGGGCCGCGACCAGCAGCCGGAACACCCGGTCCCGGCCCTTGAACCTGAGCTTGGCGAAGGCGTAGCCGGCGGGCACGGTGAAGGCCAGCGCCAGCCCCGTGGCCAGCGAGGCCAGGGCGAAGCTGTTCCACAGATAGCGCCCCATCCCCTGGGTCACGAACAGGTCGCGGTAGTGATCCAGCGTCCAGTTTTCAGGCAGCAACGGCGGCGGGAAGACCGCGGCCTCGCCGGTCGACATGAAGCTGACCGAGACCATCCAGGCCAGCGGGAACATCACCACCAGGGCGATCAGCGCCACGGCGAGGTTGAGCAGGACGGCCTTCAGGGTCCGGGCCTTCATTCGTAGGCCCCCATCCGTTTGGCCACGGCCAGTTGCACAAGCGTCACCGCCAGGATGCACAGGAACAGGATGAAGGCGACGGCGCTGGCGGAGCCGAGGTTCCACCATTTGAAGCCCTCTTCATACATGAAGTAGAGCACCGTCACGGTCGACTGCGCCGGCCCGCCCTGGGTCATCACATAGGGCTCGGCGAACAGCTGGAAGAAGCTGGCCACCGAGATGATGGAGACCAGCAACAGGGTCGGCCCGATCGCCGGCAGGGTGACATTAAGGAACGATTTCCACGGCCCGGCCCCGTCGATCCGCGCGGCCTCGTACAGGTCGTCCGGCACGGTCTGCAGCACCGCGAGGAAGATCAGCATATTGTAGCCGAAGCTCTTCCACACCACGAACATCAGGATGGCGGGGATCGAGGTCGAGGGATCGCCCAGCCAGTCGACCGCGGGCAGACCCAGACTGGTGATCGCCCAGTTGATCACGCCATACCGGGTGTGCAGCAGATAGTTCCACAGCACCGCCGTGGCCACGAGCGTGGTGACGAACGGCGCGAAGAAGATCACCCGCCACAGCGGCCGCCACTTCACCACCCGCGCATTCAGCATCACCGCCGCCGCCAGCGAGGTCGCGATCGACAGCGGCACGCCCAGAACCGCGAACAGGCCGGTGTTCTTCATAGCCGTCCAGAACAGCGGATTGCCCAGCAGCCGCTCATAGTTCTGCAGGCCCACGAACCGCACATTGGCGATATCGGCCAGGGCGTAGATGTCGAAATCGGTCAGGCTCAGCAGCAGGGCCGAGAACACCGGAACGGCGAAAAACACCGCGATGGCCATCAGGGCCGGGGCGACAAAGCCCCAGGCCGCCCGCTCACGCGACCGCGGCGTGCCGGCCTTGCGGCCCGGTTTGGCGGGAATGGCGGCCACCAAGGTCACGGGCATGCCCCTTCCAACCCAACACATCCGCTCATCCCGGCGAAAGCCGGGACCCAGTCCTGTCCAGCTTGACGCCGGCGTTTCAGGACTGGCGTTCGAGCCTGTCCGGAAGCACCGGTCGCCCAAAGCACTGGGTCCCGGCTTTCGCCGGGATGAGCGGAAAACAGGTTCATACCGCCCGTCCCTGTTCGATCATCCAGCGGCGCTTTTCCAGCAGCCGGTCGGCGCGGCGGTCGATCTCGGCGCCGGCGGCGCGCGGGGTGATGTCGCCCCGGACCATCCGTTCGGCCACGACCTGCATCTCGGTGACGATCCGTTCCCACTCGGGCACCTTGGGCACCGCCTTCGCGCGGGACAGCTGGCCCTTGAAGGCCGCGATATAGGGATCGTCGGCCACGGCGGGCGTGGCCCAGGCGCTTTCGCGCGCCGGCAGATTGCCGGTGATGCCGTTGAACCGCGCCTGCACCGCCGGTTCGGACAGATAGCGCACCAGCTTCCAGGCCGCGTCCTGATGCGGCGAATGGCGATAGACCACCAGCGACGAGCCGCCCGGCGCCGAGGCCCCCGGCCCGGTCGGGCCCGGCACCCCCGAGGTCATCCACTGCGTCGTCGGCTTCAGCCGGTTCCTGAAATCGCCGATGGTCCACGGCCCGGAGAAATAGAAGCTGAAATAGCCGCGCTCGAACTCGGTCCAGACATTGGAGATCTGGGTCGAGGACGCCACCGGGGCCAGCCCCTCGTCGAACAGGCTCTTGTAGAATTCGAGGGCGGCGATGAAGGAGGCGCTGGAGAAATTGCCTCGCGTGTCCCGCTCACGCAGCAGCGGTGCTCCACCCTGCAGGCCGAAGGTCAGCAGCTGTTCGAACTCGTTGACCGGCAGCAGAACGGCGAAACTGCCCGGGCCCGCTACCCGCTTCACCGCATGCATGGCGGTCTTCCAGCCGTCCCAGGTCTGGGGCACGGCGTCATAGCCGGCCCGGGCCAGCAGGTCGGAGCGGTAGTAGATCAGCCGGGTGTCGACATACCAGGGCGTGCCCACGACGCGCCCGTTGATCCGGTTGGTCTCCAGCACAGCCGGAAACTGGTCAGTCAGCAGATCGGCGGCGAAATCAGGCGTCGGGCTGATCGCGCCGATCGCGGCCATCTCGGACACCCAGGTGTTGCCCACCTGGCTCAGGTCCGGCAGGGAGTCCCCGGCATAGGCGGTCAGCAGCTTCTGATGCGCCGCGGACCACGGCAGGGCCTGGACCGTCACCTCGATCCCCGGGTTCAGCCGCTCGAACTCCGGCAGGATCTGCGGCAGGTTCGTCGCCTCATTGCCCATGGCCCAGAAGGTCAGGCGGGTGACCCCATCGTCCCGTCGGCCACATCCGGCCAGACCCGACGCCGCGGCCCCGGCCAGAAGGCCGAGCGTCGCGCGTCGATCCGGCCGGGCCTCGATCATGCCCGGTCCAGCCAGCCGCCGTCGAACCCGGCCAGCTTCAGCCCGCGGGTGATGTTGGGCTCGCCCCGCATCCGCCGCCACACCGCATCGGTGCGGGCGTTCTCGGTCATGATCACGATCGGCCCCTGGTCGATGCCCAGATAGTCGTCCGCGACCCAGCCCACGCCCGGCACGATCCGGCCATGCAACAGGGTCTGGTCGGTCCGGGTGAGGGTTGGATTGAAGGAATCAAGGAAGCCGAACTCGGTGTAGAGCGCCGTCCCGTAACGCGCCTTCATCGCCTTGACGCAGGCGGTCACCGCCTCGGGCCCGAAGGGCAGGCTGGCCGCCGCCGCCGTGGGCGCGATGGTGCCGTCGTCGCGCTCGCCCGGTCCGCGCGCCGAATAGCTGAAGAATTCGCGCTCGCGCCCGTCGATGACCTGTTTGAAGTCGGCTGGCCCGTCGCAGGCCGTCAGCCCCCAGATTTCGGCCGAATAGCCGGCCCAGCCCTGCGGATTTTCGACGGCGTATTTCTGCTGCGCCTGCAGGGCGCGGACGCTGTTCTCGAAATAGTCGAAATGCCCGACCTCCGGCTCCCGGGCCCGCATCCAGGCGTCGCGGATGCCGCGGAAGTCGAAGAACAAATGGCTGTACTGATGGCCGAACATCGGGCCGAAATGCAGGTGTTTCGGGCCCCAGCGGTCGGTCCAGCTGCCCTCATAGGCGCTGCACCAGTGGTCCCAGACCGTCGACGGCACGGGGTGGGTCGTGCTGCCGATGGCCAGCAGAAGCACGATCATGCCTTCGTTGTAGACGTGCCAGTCATACGGAATATGTCCGGTCTCCGGGTGCCAGCCCATGGAGATGAGGTCCGGCCGCACGACGGCCCAGTCCCATTCGACCCGGTCATAGACCGCCTGGGCCAGACGCCGGATTTCGGCCTCGTCGGCGTGGTCGCCGTCGAACCAGCGCGACGCGAACAGCATGCCGCCGACCAGCAGGGCCGTATCGACCGTCGACAGCTCGGTCTGACCGAAGCGGTGGCCGGTCTCCATGTCGAGGAAATGGTAGAAGAAGCCCTTGTAGCCCGTCACCCCCGTGGCCTGCGGCCCCTGCGGCGCGTCGTGGAAGAAGCGGATGGTGGTCAGGGTGCGCTCGCGCGCCTCCTCGCGGCTGATCCAGCCGCGCTCGACCCCGATCGGCCAGCAGGTCAGAGCGAAGCCAACGGCCGCGACCGAGGAGAAGGACTCGGTCGGCCAGCGGTCGGGCGTCAGGCCGTTGGCGCGGTTGGTGACACGGGTGAACCAGCGGAAGGTGCGTTCCTGAAGTTCATCGATCTCGGGGTCGATGAGGGGCGAAACCGGCCGGAGCATGCCCGCCCCGATCGATCCGCAGGCCGCAAGGCCGAGGGCCGCCGCGCCGGCGACGGTGGAGCCCATAAGAAACCGGCGACGATCCATGGGCTTCATCATCATACTCCAAACGCAAGTCAGTCAAAAAAGTTGGCCGCCCCCCGTCAGGATCGGGGGGCGGCCGTCAGGCACGGGAAAGAACTACCAGCGGTACCGGAGACCCAGCTGGAAGCTGCGGGTCGGCAGGAACTGACCGCGCGGATCGCCATATTCGGCGGAGCACAGGCACTGTTCGAAGTTCGAATAGTTGTCGAAGCCGAACACATTGATCGCATCCACGATCAGCTCGACCGCCTGGCCGTTGAAGACTTCGATCTCCTTGGTCAGCCTCAGATCGACCTGGCGGTAGGCCCAGGCGTTGGGGATGATGAAGCTGTGCTTCTCGGGCCGGCCGCCGTTCCAGCAGATGTCCGGATTGGACGCGGTCGGACAGACGAACTGGGTGAAAGGCAGGCCCGACCCGAGGGTCAGGATGCCTGACAGGCGGAAGTCGAAGGGCAGATCCATGATGCCCGAGGCCACGATGCGGTGACGCTCATCCTGATTGGTCGGGAAGGTCGGCGACAGGCCCGGGCGGTTGTAGTCGAAGTCGAACCCGGTGAGGCCGTTGTCCCGGCTGCCGTTACGTTCGGACTCCGACAGGGTGTAGGTGAACGACATGCCCCAGCCGTCGGCCGCGTTATAGGGCCGGTCGACCGTCAGATACATCGCCTTGAAGGTCTGCTCGGCGTCGTTATTGCCGAAGAATATCAGGTTGCGGAACTCGGGGTGGCCGACCGAACTCGGGGTTGGACCCGAGAAGCGGTCGCCCGTCTCCGAACCGGCGTTGGCGATGTACCAGGCGAACAGGTTCTCGGTCTTGCCATAGGCGAGGGTCAGCGCCGTCTGGAAGTCGCCGAACTTCTGGCGGACGCCGAAGTTGAACTGATCGGTCCGCGGCGGTTCCATGTCGTTGTTGAGCAGGAAGATCTCGCCTGTGCCCGGAGCCGCGTCGAGCAGAGGATCAAGTCCGGCCGCGGTCAGGTAGGTCGGGTTCCAGGCGACGGTGTTGACGCCGCCACGCATGCCGCCGGCCACCGAGAAGAAGATTTCCTTGTTGAACTGGAAGGGCTTGAAGCGCTCGTCGAAGGCGAAGTTGAAGCCGACCCGGTCGTAGTAGCGTCCGGCGCCGCCGAAGATCACCGTCCGCTCGTCGTCGAAGACGTCGTACGAGAAGCCGATGCGCGGCTGGAAGGCGCCGGTGAAGGCGTCGCGGCCGTCGGTAATGTAGTCCGCCGGGTTGAAGTAGGAGGGGAAGTCATAGCCCGGCAGGGCCTGGATGGCGTTCAGCGTGTCGCGGATAGATTGCGGCGTCGAATAGTCGTTGTTGACGGCGTTGTCCTCATAGTCCCAACGCAGACCGAGGTTGACCTCCAGCTGGCTGGTGATCTGCCAGTCGTCCTGGATGTAGAGGCCGAAGACGTTGTTATCGACGTCGGCCGGCGCGACATCGGCGCCCAATTCGACGCGGACCGGAATGTCGGTGCTGCCGTTGATCTCGGGCCGGCCGTCGGCGTCGAAGATGAACTGAGGGTTCCGGCCGAACTGCTTGTTCACATACATGTTCTGGGCGGAGAATTTGACGCCCATCTTGATGGTGTGCTGGCCGTTCCATTCGATGTCGTTGAACGTCAGGTCGTTCCGGAACGTCAGACTGCGCTGGCGGATATTCTGATCGTCAGCCCGGCCGCCGGTGTTGAACACCGTGGCCTGCCGGTTGAACACATTGTACTGGAAGCCGGCCGTGACCGGGCAGCGGCCGGGATCGTCTCCTGGCAAGCAGTCATCCCGAAAGATGACGTAGCTGCGGCCGTACTCCGAGAAATTCAGCGAGGTCGGATTGTAGGTGTACTCGTACAGATCGACCTGGGCCTCATTCAGGAAGCCATCGCCCTGGTACTGGTGGCGGGCGACGATCGACGTGACCTCGGTGTTGATCTCCCGTGCGCGGTCATAGGAATCGATTCCTCCGAAGTCGCGAATATCGACCTCGGTCCTGTAGGTAGCGCTCAGGTCGAAGCGCTGCCGGTCGTCGATCGACCACGACAGCTTGCCGAAGAACAGGTCCTCCTCGAACGGCGCATCGAAGGTGCCGGTGTCGGCGTTGACCAGTGGCGCATAGATGGCGCTGATCGGGTCGACGGTGTTGCGACGGATCTCGTCCTTGCGCTCATAGGCGCCGAAGAAATGCAGCCGGTCCTCGATGATCGGCCCGCCGACCGAGCCGCCGTACTGCAGCCGCTCGACCCCGACCTCGCGCCCGAAGGCGTCGGCGTCGGTCCAGTCGGCGTCCTGATAGGTGATGAAGGCGTCGCCGCTGAAGTCATTGGTGCCCGACCGCGTCACCGAAGTGATGATCGAGGACGAGGCCTGCTCATACTCGGCCTTGAAATTCTGGGAGATGACCCGGAACTCCTGGATGGCCACCTGCGGGAAGGGGTTGCCGCGGCTGTCATCCTGGCCGCCGACGCCGCCGTCGATGATGGTCGACTTCTGGTTCTGGCCGTCGATGAAGACGTTGATGGCCGAGGCCCCCTGGCCGCCGGCCGAGATGGTGCGCTCGGTGTCCCCCTCGGTCACCCGCACGCCCGGCGCCAGGGCGGCGAAGTTGAGGAAGTTGCGGCTGATCTGCGGCAGGTTGTTGATCTGGACCTGGCTGACGTTGGTCGCGACCTCCGAGGTACGGACCTCAAAGATGCGCCGGCCGGTCACGATCACGTCGCCCAGGTCGGTCGCGCCGGTGGAACCGGTTACAACCGGAGCCACATCAAGGTCCAGCGTGGCCACCTGACCCAGGGACACGGTGATCACATCCTCGACCGTCTGGCCGTCGGCCGTCACGACATTGATGCGATAGGTGCCCGGACGCAGGCCGGGGATGACATAGCCGCCGTCAGCGCCGATGCGGCCGCGGTTGACATAGCCGGTTGCGACCTCTGTCGCGGTGACGGTGCCGCCGGTCTCGGTCGCCTGACCCTCGTAGATCGTGCCCCGGAGGGTTGAGGTGGAGACCTGGGCCGATACGCCGCCGGCGCAGGCCAGCGAGACGGCCATGGCGAGGGCCGAGGCGGCCCCCAGATACTGGATGGATTTGCGGGTCATCAGAGTTGCTCCCCCTTGAGAGATGGCGTTGCGGCGGCCGCGTGAAGACGCGCGCCGGATGTGGACGGGCTGGGCTGGGTCGACGTCGCCGGCAGGCTTGACGGGCGTACGACCAGTTCAGGTCGGACGACCTCGCAGGCGGTGTCGGCGACGACTTCGCCCGCTGCGTTGACGAGACGGACCAGACGTTCGAGCGCGCGACGTCCGGTTTCCGCAATCTGGATTCTCAGTGTGGTCAGGGCGGGCCGGACCAGGCTGGCGATCGGCACATCGTCGAAACCGATGATGGCGACGTCTTCGGGCACGCGCAGGCCGGCGTCCTGAAGCGCCAGCATGGCCCCGACGGCCATGATGTCATTGCCGGCGAAGACAGCATCGGGTGGGCTCGGGCGGCGGGCCAGTGCGACACCGGCATCATGGCCCGACGACTGGGTGAAGGCCCCTTCGACCACCGTCGTCGGCAGGCCGGCACGGGCCATGGCCTCGAGATAGCCGGCCAGACGCGTCTCGGCCTCCAGATTGCCCGTCGGTCCCGAGATATGGGCGATGCGGCGGCGACCGGTCGCGACGAGGTGTTCGACCGCCTGGACGGCGCCGCCGTGGTTGTCGACCACGATCGACGGACGCCCCGCGTCGGCGCCCCCGTTCATCAGCAGGATCGGCGTCCGGCCGGCCAGTCCCGCGGCCAGGTTGGCGGCGTCCAGATGCGGCGACAGCACGATCAGCCCGTCGACCCGTCCACGCATCGAGCGGATGGCGGCGGAGGCTTCGTCGGCGTCGTCGTGTGAGCTGGAGACGATCAGGTGGTAGCCCAGCGCACGGGCGGCCAGATCCATGCCCCGGATCAGTTCGGAGAAGAACTCGCCGTACAGGTCCGGCAGGATCACGCCGATCGTCTGGGTCTTGCTGGTCGACAGGCTCCGCGCGCCGGAGTGGGGCACATACTGCAGCGCCTCGGCGGCCTCGAGCACCCGGTTGCGGGTCGCTTCGGTGACCGGGCCGGCGCCGTTCAGCACGCGCGACACCGAGGCCACGGACACCCTCGCCCGTTCAGCCACATCGCGGATCGTGGCGGCCTTCACGCCGCCCTCTCCGTGCAGATGTGCCGGTTCGACCCTGGCGCCAAAGTCCATCCTCCCTGAGCGTTTCCAGTCCCGGCCCGCTTTGCGCGGGTCCGTCTGAAAAAACCGTGTAACCGATTACATGACACACTAGTATTGCCCCCCGCAAGTGCCCTAGTTTGGCCACACCGAGGTTGTGCTGACGGGCTCCCACGCGTACCGACCGCCGCCTGCCCCACCATCCAGTTCGCGTTTCCGCTCTTCGAGGCTCTCCAACATGACTTCAGAAAACACAGGCAACTATCGGTTTCCCGAAGGTTTTCTGTGGGGCGCCGCGACAGCCGCCTATCAGATCGAAGGCTCCTCCATGGCCGATGGCGCCGGGGCTTCGATCTGGGATCGGTTCAGCCACACCCCCGGCATGATGCTGAACGGCGACACCGGCGACGTCGCCTGCGACCATTACAACCGCTGGCGCGAAGACATCGAGGTGATGAAGCGTCTCAACCTCCAGGCCTACCGCTTCTCGGTCAGCTGGAGCCGGGTCATGCCGGAGGGCCGCGGCGCCATCAATGCAAAGGGCCTCGACTTCTACGACAAGCTGATCGACGGCCTGCTTGAGGCCGGCATCGAGCCGCTCTGCACCCTCTACCACTGGGACCTGCCGGCCGCGCTGGACGATCGCGGCGGCTGGCTCAACCCCGACATCGCTGACTGGTTCGCCGACTATGGCCAGGTCCTGTTCGAGAAATTCAAGGGCCGGGTGAAGACCTGGGGCACGATCAACGAACCGTGGGTCATCGTCGACGGCGGCTATCTGCACGGCGCCCTGGCCCCCGGCCACAAGTCGGCCTTCGAGGCCATGATCGCCGGCCACAACGTGCTCCGCGCCCACGGCGCCGCGGTGAAACGCTTCCGCGAAGTCGGTGAGGGCCAGATCGGCATCGTCCTCAACATCGAGCCGAAATACCCCGCCTCGGACAAACCCGAGGACGAGGCCGCGCGTAAACGCGCCGAGGCCCAGATGAACCGCTGGTTCCTCGACCCCCTGATGGGCCGCGGCTATCCGGAGGAGCTGAAGGACGTCTACGGCGAGGCCTACAAGGAGTTCCCGCAGGAGGACTTCGACCTGATCGCCCAGCCGACCGACTGGATGGGCCTCAACTGGTACACCCGCTCGGTGCCCGAGAATGCGCCGGACGCCTGGCCGACCCGCTCACGCCCGGTCAAACAGATCCAGCACGCCCACACCGAGACCGGCTGGGAGGTATACCCCCCCGCCCTGACCGACACCCTGGTCTGGCTGCACGAACAGACCAACGGCCTGCCGCTGATGGTCACCGAGAACGGCTCGGCCTGGTACGATCCGCCCCACGCCATCGACGGCCGCGTCCAGGACCCGCTGCGCGTCGACTATCTGAAGAACCACCTCAAGGCCCTGCACGACGCCATCGGCAAGGGCGTCGACGTGCGCGGCTACATGGCCTGGTCGCTGCTCGACAATCTGGAATGGTCGCTGGGCTATTCGAAGCGGTTCGGCATCACCCACGTCAATTTCCAGACCCAGGAGCGGACCATCAAGGATTCCGGTCTGCTCTACGCCGAGGTGATCAAGACCCACGGCGAAGTGCTGAACACGCTTTAGGACTTCTCCCTCCCCCGGAGGGGGAGGGTCGTCGCCGCGAAGCGGCGACGGGGTGGGGGCGCTTCGGCAAGCCAGACAGCGGCGTCCTCGTCGCCGAGCCCTCCCCACCCGGTCGCTGCGCGACCACCCTCCCCCGGCGGGGGAGGGAGAACAGACTTCACCTGGTCCGTTCGTAGAACCGCTCGATCAGGTCCAGCCGATCGGTGAACGGCACCGGCTTCGCCACCGGCCCCTCATTGGTGAATTCCAGAAGCCGGTCGCGCCCGGCCCCGAACTCCGGCCAGACCGGCCGGCCCGGTCCGTTGGGGTCCCCCCCGCCTGCGAACGCCGTCCAGTAGTCGGCCATGGCCGCCGCCGCCCGCGCATCACGCTCGCCCATCGGCCGCCCGACGGTGTGCAGGGTGTCGAACACATAGGGCCGCTCCGACGCGTGGGTGGCGCCGCCGCCGGGGTCGGGATTGGACTCGGGCACCACGTCGAACCGGTACAGATAGGTCGGCTGCCCGCTGGCCGCATGCAGTCGCGCCAGATGCCGCGCGGGCTCATTGAACACCAGGTCGCTGACCACATGCTGGTCATAGCCCTCGGGCCCACCATAGGCCGCCAGCAGGGCGTCGTGCTCGGCTTCGGTCATGGCGTCGTCGGTGCGGCCATAGGCGCCGGCGTCGGCGGGGCGGATCCACCAGAACTCGGCGCTGTTGGTGCCGATCACCAGCGGCACCGGCGCCTGACGCCCCGCGGCGAAGGCCTCGACCACATCCTCGCTCAGCACGACGCCGTCGACGATCAGATTGTCGCTGTAGAAGGCGGGCATCGGGCTGAGCAGGGCCTCGGCCGGAACCGCCCGCAGACCGTCTGCGTCCACATCGCCTGGCAATCCGGCCGCGCGCGCCCAGGCCCGTCCCAGCGACTGCGCCGACGGGCGTCCGGGCCGGTCCAGCGCCAGCTCGGCGGACCGCTGCCGCCCCATGCCGGACTGCACCACCGCCCGGTGAAACAGCCCCCGCGCAGCAGGGGCGACCATCAACTGGGTCACGGCGACGCCCCCCGCCGATTCACCGAAGATCGTGACATTGCCGGGGGCGCCCCCGAAGGCCGCGGCATTGTCCCGTACCCATTCCAGCGCCGCGATCTGGTCCATCACGCCGTGGTTCGCCGCCGGTTCGTCCGGCGCCCGCTCCGCCGCCAGCGCGGGATGGTCGAAGAAGCCGAGGCGCCCCAGCCGGTAGTTGATCGTCACCACCATCACGCCGCGCCGGGCCAGATTGGCGCCGTCATAAAGCGCCGCCGTGCCCGAGCCATTGTTGTAGCCGCCACCATGGATCCAGACCATGACCGGCAACGGCCCCTCGCTCGGGGCCTCCGGCATCCAGATGTTCAGCGTCAGGCAGTCCTCGCTCATCGGCGGCGGGCCGACGCCGGGATCGCCGTTCGACGGCGGCTGGATGCAGAGGGCCCCGACCGAGCCAGCGTCGCGATCGCCCTGCCACGCCCCGACCGGCTGCGGCGCCCGCCATCGCAGCGGCCCGACCGGTGGCGCCGCATAGGGGATACCCTTGAAGCTGACCACGCCGTCGTCGCGCCGCCCGACCAGCGCGCCCTGTTCGACCTCGACGCGCGGATTCGGCGGTTCCGCCCCGGATGAACTCATGATCAGAACCGCTGCGACAAAAAAGGAGGCCAGGGACATCAGGCGACACTAGCGCGACCGGCGTCCATGTCCCAAAACGCCGGCCAATGCAGCGGTCGCGACTGCGTGAACTGTTTGCGGCTCAGGGCGTTGCCTTCAGACTTGGGTGAAGCTGGCTTGAAGCAACTGGTGAAATCAGGCGATCTGGCGGTCGATCTGGCGACGGCGTTCGACGCCTCGCCGAACCCCTATGTCGTGCTGACTCCCGACCTGCGTGTCGCCGGCGCCAACAAGGCCTATTTCGAGGTCACGAACAGCACGCGCGCCATCATCGGCCAGCCCCTGTTCGCCGCCTTCGATTCCGGTCCGGGCGAGGAGGCGCCGGAAAACGTGCGGCGGGTGAAGGCCTCGCTGGAGAAGGCGCGTGACACCCGTCAGCGGGACCATCTGGCTCTGGTGCGGTTCTCCATTCCGCGCGCCAGGCCCGATGGCCCCCCGGTCATGGAGGAACGCTTCTGGAGCGCCACCCATACCCCGATCCTGAACGCCGAAGGCGAGGTGGTCTGGCTGCTGCAGCACACCACCGACATCACCGAGCTTGAGCAGCTGCGGCGGCGCATCGAAACCACCCATGGTCCGGCGTCCTCGAGCGCCCTCGACGCCATGATCGGCGGCAACGTCCTCGAACGGGCGCGGATCGTCCAGGAAGACAACCTACGCCTCGCCAGCGAACGCAATCGGCTGGTCGAGATGTTCATGCAGGCCCCGGGCTTCGTCGCGGTTCTGGCCGGGCCGACGCACGTCTTCCAGTTCTACAATGACGCCTATCGTCGCCTGATCGGTTATCGCGACCTCGAGGGGCTTGCGTCGGCCGAGGCCCTGCCCGAGGTGGTCGGTCAGGGCTTCATCGACCTGCTGGACAGCGTCTTCGCGACCGGCGAATCCGTCTACGGCCAGGCCAGCCTGGTCAAGCTTCAGCGCTCGCCCGGGGCCCCGCCCGAAGACGCCTGGGTCGATTTTGTCTATCAGCCGATCCGCGATTCCGACGGTCGCATCGTCGGTGTCTTCGTCCAGGGCCATGACGTCACCGAGGTGGTCAAGGCGACCGAACGACAGAAGCTCATGATCGACGAGCTGAACCACCGGGTGAAGAACACCCTCGCCACCGTCCAGTCGATCGCCATGCAGACGGCCCGCTCCCACCCCGACCCAAGGACCTTCGCCGAGAGCTTCCAGGCCCGGCTGATGGCCCTGTCTCACACCCACGACCTGCTGACCCGGAGCCACTGGGAAGGCGCCGACCTCGGCGCGGTCCTGGCCCATGAGACCGAGGCCCACGGCCCGCACCGGATCACCCAGGTTGGACCGCCCGTGGCCCTGACCCCGGCGGCGGCCCTGTCCTTCGGCATGATCTTCCACGAACTGGCCACCAACGCCGCCAAATATGGCGCCCTGTCGTCGCCCGAGGGCCGGGTGCTGGTGGACTGGTCCGTTTCGGACCATTTGCATCCGGTTCTGACCCTGAGCTGGCGCGAGGTCGACGGCCCGCCGGCCGTTCCACCGGCCCGCAAGGGGTTCGGCAGCCGGCTGATCGAGCGTAACGTGCGCCATGATCTGGCGGGCGAGGTCAAACTCGACTACGCAAACACCGGTTTCAGCGCGGAATTCTCGACGCCGCTGGATCGAGGGAAGGTTTCATGACTCAGCCATTGTCAGGCCGCCGCGTCCTCATAGTCGAGGACGAGTCGCTGGTGGCCATGCTGCTGGAGACCATTCTCGAGGACATGGGCTGCACCCCGGTCGGTCCAGCCTCGACCGTCGCCGAGGGCCTGTCCATGGTCGCGGCCGACGAACCCCTCGACGCCGCCCTGCTGGACGTCAACGTCGCCGGCAGCCAGGTCTTTCCGGTCGCCCAGGCGCTCAAGGACCGCGGCGTGCCCTTCGTCTTCTCGACCGGCTATGGCGAGGGCGGCCTGCCCGACGCCTGGCGCGGCCAGTCCACCATCCAGAAACCCTTTACCGAGGCCGCCATCCGCGACGCCCTCATGGCGGCCATGGGCGTCGAGAACGTCTAGGGGCGCCGGTGAAGAGTGCTAGTGAGCAAGGGGTGAGCAGGCAGCTGGGCCAGATCGGTGTCCTCGGCTCACGTCTTGCTCACTAGCACTCTTCACCCCCACCGCCGTCACCGCCCCAGGTCCTTCAACACCGCCCGCGCCGCATTGTGTCCCGGCGCACCGGTGACCCCGCCGCCCGGATGGGCCCCCGAGCCGCACAGATACAGACCCGGCACCGGCATCCGGTGATCGGCATGGCCCAGCACCGGCCGGGCGCTGAACAGCTGGTCGAGGCTCAGCCGGCCATGGAAGATATCGCCGCCGACGAGGCCGAAGCGCCGCTCCAGATCGCGCGGCCCCAGCGCCAGCCGTCCCAGTACCGAAGCCCTGAACCCTGGCGCATGGGCCTCGACCGTCTCGATCATCAGGTCGGCCACCGTCTCGCGGTGTTCGTCGCCCAGCGTCGGATCGACGTGCTGGCAGAACAGGCTGGCGACATGCTGTCCCGGCGGGGCCAGGCTGTCGTCGAGGGTCGAGGGGATCAGCATCTCGACGATCGGCTTCGACGACCAGCCGTTCAGCCGCGCCTCGGCATGGGCCCGGTCCATATAGGCCAGGCTCGGCGCGATGATGATCCCGGCCGTCAGATGGTCGCCCTTGCCCGGCAAGGCCGTAAAGTCCGGCAACTCCGACAGCGCCACATTCATGCGGAACGTCCCTGAACCTGACTGATAGGCGCCGATCCGCTCGCGGAAATCCGCCGGTACGACCGCATCGTCCACAAACCGTTCGAACAGCAACCGCGGATGCAGGTTCGACACCACCGCACGGGCGCGCACCACGTCCCCGGCCTCGGTCACCGCGCCGACCGCGCGACCCTTTTCCGTCAGCACCTCGGCGACCGGCGTCTCCAGCCGCACATCGACGCCGACCTCTGCGCAGGCCGCAGCCATCGCCTGGGTGATCGCCCCCATGCCGCCGATAGCGTGGCCCCAGACCCCCTTGCGCCCGTTCACCTCGCCGAAGACGTGGTGCAACAGCACATAGGCCGAGCCGGGCGTGTACGGGCTGGCGTAGTTGCCGACCACGCTGTCGAAGCCGAACAGGGCCTTGATCGGATCGCTCTCGAACCAGCCGTCCAGCCAGTCGCCCGCCGATTTGGCGAACAGGTCCAGCAGGTCGCGCCGGCCCTGCACATCCAGCCCTGCCGCCTGCCGCCCCAGCGACGCGCCCTTCAGCAGCTCCGGCAGCATCGCCATCCAGCCGCCGTCCACCATGTTCGGCGGCGCCTTGAGGATCCAGTCGCGCAGCACCGCCGCCACGACCTCCAGCCGCGCCTCATAGTCGGGCAGCCGCTCCGCATCGCGGGTCGAGAATTTCGCCAGCTCCCCCTGCGTCCGCCCCTCGCCCGCGAGGAAATGGCGACCGTCGTCGAACGGCAGGAAGTTCGACACCTTGCGCTCGACCACGGTCAGCCCGTGCCGGGCCAGCGCCATGTCGGCGATGACCTTGGGGTTCAGCAGGCTGACGGTGTAGCTGGCCGTCGAGTTGCGGAAGCCTGGATGGAATTCCTCCGTCACCGCCGCCCCGCCGACCACAGCCCGCCGCTCGAGCACCGTCACCTTCAACCCGGCCCGCGCCAGATAGAAGGCGCAGACGAGCCCGTTGTGGCCCCCGCCGAGGATGACGACGTCAGTGGTGGTTGTGGTCATGGTGCCTCCTCCGTCGCCTGCTCTACCGGGGCGAGGGGCGAGGGGCGAGGAAGAACGGATGACCGGCGCAGCTCAACCCAAGGCCAGCGGTGCCGCAGTGGATATTCCGACCAGTCCTAACCCCTCGACCCTCGCCCCTCGCCCCTCGTCCCCTCCTCCTCCGGCCGATGCACCAGCGACACCAGCACCACGCTGATCATCATCAGCAGGAACCAGCTGCCCAGCTTGGCCAGCGAGACCGGCTCCCAGCCGTCGTCCTGCCCCGGATAGACCCAGGCATTGGCCCAGGTGCCAAGGTTCTCGGCGAACCAGATGAACAGGGCCACCAGCAGGAAGCCGATCAGGAACGGCATCGACCGCCGCCTCCGGTCCGGGGTGAAATAGAACCAGCCGCGCCCGAACAGCACCGCCGTCAGGGCGAACAGGCCCAGCCGCACGTCCGGCAGCCAGTGATGGGCGAAGAAATTGAGGTAGATCGCCGCGGCCAGCACCCAGGTCGTCCACAATGGCGGATAGTGGCGGAACCGGATGTCGAAGATGCGCCAGATGCGGGCGATATAGCTGCCGACGGCCGCATACATGAAGCCCGAGAACAGCGGCACATCGCCGATCCTCAGCAGCGACGGCTCCGGATAGATCCACGACCCCGCCGCCGTCTTGAACAGCTCCATGATGGTGCCGACGATGTGGAAGACAAGGATCACCCTCGCCTCCTCCCAGCTCTCCAGCTTCAGCGCCAGCATGGCCGCCTGGATCGCCACCGCCCCCAGCACCAGAAAGTCGTAGCGCGCGATCGGCGCCCGGTCCGACCACCACAGATGCGTCCCGATCAGCAGGGCCAGCATCGCCCCGCCGAACAGGCAGGCCCAGCCCTGTTTGATGCCGAACATCAGGAATTCGAAGCCGTATCGACTCCACGCGCGCTGGTCGGCCCGGATCTGCAACCGCTCCAGCCAATGACGGCCCCAGGTCTCGAGCGGAAGGCGGCGGGAATCACTCATGGGCAGAGCCTAGCGGGCCGGGGCGCGGGCCGGGAGCGGGCCGAAGCGGAACGGTTTGGCGCACCGCCGGTTTTCCTACTGACTTCAACACCCCATCGGGAGGCCGACATGTCTGGACAGACCCTCAAAACCACCGCGCTGGCGGCGCTCGTCCTCGGGCTCGCCGCCTGCCAGGCGGGGGACGAAACGGCCCCGGAGACAGCCGCCACCCTGCCCGAGAGCACGGTCGAAGCCGGCCAGGGCCCGGAGCCCAGCGTCGGGGCTCCGCCGCCGGCGGGTGGCGGCATCCCGGGGTCGTCGAACGACAACCCGGCGGCCGCCCTGCCCGAGACGGCGCCGCCGACGACGAACGACACTCCTCAATAGGGTCGGAACCCGTCAGCCCCTGCCCCGCCTGCGGGCGTCAGGCGCCGGCCTGGATCACGCCCGCGGCAACGGTGAGAACGCCCAGCCCCAACGACAGCGGCGCCCGCAGCGCCAGCCAGCCGTCGGGCGTGATCCCGGCCGCCTTCAGCCGCAGGTCGACGATAAGGCTTGCGGCGATGGCGACACCCAACACCACGAGAGACGGCCCCGGCCAGGTCCCGCCGGTCGCCCACGGCCAGGCCGTCGCAAGCGCCAGCAGCGACGGCGTCACCGCTGCAACCCATGTCCAACCGGGCGTCCGCGCGCCGCCCATCGCGGCCAGACCCCACCACAGCCCGCCCAGAAAGCTGAAGATCAGCGCCGCATAGGCATAGCCCACGCTCAGCGCCGTAAACCGCACGTCTGCCCCGCCGACTACCAGCACAGCCACGACCGCCCCCTGCGGCAGCAGTCCGGCCAGTCCGAGCGCCCTGGCGATGGTCGGCAGCCGCGGCGGGTCGCCGGGCGCAGGGGACTGGGTCATAGGTGCGGGCCTCTCAACCTCGCCCGCGATAGGTCGGCACGCCCTGGTCCGGCAGCCACAGGCCCTCGGGCGCGACCCCCGTCTGCCAGAAGACGTCGATCGGGATGCCGCCGCGCGGATACCAGTAGCCGCCGATGCGCAGCCATTTCGGGTTCAGCAGGTCGGCGATCTTCTTGCCGATCGCCACAGTGCAGTCCTCGTGAAAGGCGCCGTGGTTGCGGAAGGCGGTCAGATACAGTTTCAGGCTCTTGGATTCGACCAGCCAGTCGCCCGGCGCATAGTCGATGACGATATGGGCGAAGTCCGGCTGGGCCGTGACCGGGCACAGACTGGTGAACTCGGGCACCGTGAACCGGGCGAGGTACAGGGTCTCCGGATGGGGATTGGGCACCCGCTCCAGAACGGCCGTTTCCGGACTGGTGGGCTGGACGGTGTGCTGGCCGAGCTGGTGCAGGCCTGAGGTGTCTGTGGTCATGGGTTCGCTCTAGCCGTCGGGGCGACGCGGGTGAAGACCCGGATTTGCCTTCCCCGGCGACAGCCCGCTATCCGTAGCCAAAGACAACCCGGGGAAAACGCCATGACCATTCCGACATCGCTGCAAAAGGGTCTGAAGCTGCCGGTCATCGCCGCGCCGATGTTCCTGGTCTCCGGACCGGATCTGGTGGTCGAGGCCTGCAATGCCGGGATCATCGGCACCTTCCCCTCGCTGAACCAGCGCACCACCGAGGGCTATCGCGAGTGGGTTCAGGAGATCAAGGCGCGACTGAAGCCCGACGCCGCCGCCTTCGGCGTCAACCACATCGTCCACCCGACCAATCCGCGCCTGATGGCCGACATGATGGTCACGGTCGAGGAGAAGGTGCCGCTGATCATCACCTCGCTCGGCGCCGTCCGCGACGTGGTCGAGGCCGTGCACGGTTACGGCGGCGTGGTCTTCCACGACATCGCCAATGTCCGCCACGCCCGCAAGGCGGCCCAGGCGGGCGTCGACGGCCTGATCCTGGTGGCCAACGGCGCCGGCGGCCACGCCGGGGTGGTCAATCCCTTCGCCCTGGTCGAGGAGGTGCGGTCCTTCTACGACGGGACCATCATCCTGTCGGGCTGCCTGTCGACCGGCTCCGACGTCGCCGCCGCCCTGATGATGGGCGCCGACTTCGCCTATATGGGCACCCGCTTCATCTCGACCACCGAGTCGATGGCCCAGGCCGAGTACAAACAGATGATCGTCGAGGCCGGCGCCTCGGACATCACCTATACCCCGGCCGTTTCGGGCATTCCGGCCAATTTCCTGACGCCGTCCCTGATCGCCAACGGGATCGATCCCAAGAGCCTGCCCGAGCACAAGCTCGACATGGCTGACGAGGCCAAGGCCTGGAAGACCGTCTGGTCCGCCGGTCAGGGCTCGGCCGGGGTGCGCGACGTCCTTCCCACGGCCGAGCTTATTCATCGGCTGACGGACGAATTTACGCTGGCCTGTAACAAATTTGACAAGAAGCGTCTCTAGACCGCGCCTCGTTCCAATGAGACGAGACCGATGTTCCGCATTCTGACGACCGTCGCCGCGGCGACCGCCCTGATGGGCCTCACCGCGCCGGCTGCGGCACAGGATGCATCCTCTGCGCCCGGAAACTGGACCTTTGTCGTCGGGGCGGCCACGGACAACCGATCCAAGGATGCGTCCAAGTCCAACGGCGCGCCCTTTGTCTGGGGCGCGACCGAGTGGTCGAACGCCAGCGGGCTGTTCTATGCCGGAGCAGGGTTCGAGACGATCGACAGCTCGACCGGATCGGACCTCGAATTGGAGGCAGGCGCTGGTCTGCGCCCGCAAGTCGCCGGCTTCGACCTCGACCTGAACGCCACTTACAAACGGCAAGTCGACGCCAATCCGGGTGCGGACGACGACGCCTGGGAGTTCACCGCCGACGCCCGGCGCTCGATCGGCCCGGCCAGCGCTCGCCTTCGCCTGCAATACAGCCCCGGCGGTCTCGGACCGACCGAGGCCTGGACCTGGGTCGAAGCCCAGCTGGGCTGGGACTTCAGCGACAAGCTGGGGGCAACAGCCTCCATCGGCCGCCGCGAACAGGACAACAGCATCGACTACACCGGCTGGAACGCTGGCCTCACCTACGCCCTGACCCGGAACATCGAGGCCGACCTGCGCTACCACGCCACCGACGCCGACGTCCCGGGCGAGCAATATGCCGACGCCCTGGTGGCCGGGATCAGCTTCGCCTTCTGAGGCTCGCTTTTCCGATCGGGCGCACTATCTATAGGGGATGAGCACCCATCGTCCCACGACCCTCGAACGCGCCTATGAACTCGCCCAGGGTGGCAGCTGTCGCACCGTCGGCGAGATCAAACAGGCTCTCCAGGCCGAGGGCTTCGAGCGGATCCAGGACTCTCTTTACGGCCCGACCTTGACCTCGGCCCTGCGCAAACTGTGTCAGGAACATTATGTCTCCGCGCCCGAGGGTGCGACGACTGAGCAGGCCCCGGTTGCCGACCCATCTTGATTTTGGCGTTTCGCCGGTCCAGTAATGCAGGGTCGAGCTCTCTGCGAAACGCCACCCTCTGCTTTCGCACTGAGGTCTAGCCGCTCCATTCAGACCCGACAGGCTCCAGGGGCTCTTCCCTGTGGTCAACGCCTAACGGAGGTCTCAAAATGGCTACCGGCACTGTAAAATGGTTCAACTCCACCAAGGGCTACGGCTTCATCCAGCCCGATGACGGCGGCAAGGACGTGTTCGTCCACATCTCCGCCGTCGAACAGGCAGGCCTGCGCGGCCTCGATGAAAACCAGAAGGTCTCCTACGAAATCGAGCGCGACAAGCGTTCGGGCAAGGAATCGGCTGGTCAGCTGAAGACCGAAGGCTGAGTTCAGGCGTCGGTCTCCGACGCGTGATTTCGACGGCGGCGCGGGCGAGAGCCTGCGCCGCCGTTTTCGTTTTCGCCGCCCGGTACGGACGTCGGAGACCCAGGGTTTCAGCCCGTGGCCAGAAGCCGCACAGGCGCATCCGTCCCCGCGGCCCGCCCGTCTCTCCGCCCGCGCCGCAAAGACGGCCGTTCAGGAGAGACACCGACATGACCTTCACCCCCAACCGCGCCGCCCTCATGGCCGCCCTCGCCGCCGGCGCCCTGCTCACCGCCGCCTGCACCACCACGGATGACATGGGCGGCGCCTCCGCCGCCTCCAATGCCACCGTCATGGTCGGCGGCGCCGCCATGTATCCGAACCGGACCATCGTCGAGAACGCCGTCAACTCGGCCGACCACACCACCCTCGTCGCCGCCGTCACCGCCGCCGGCCTTGTCGAGACCCTGTCCGGCCCCGGCCCCTTCACGGTCTTCGCCCCGACCAATGCCGCCTTCGCCAGACTGCCCGCCGGCACGGTCGAGAGCCTGGTCCAGCCCGCCAACCGCGCCACCCTGACCAGGATCCTGACGGCGCACGTCGTGGCCGGCCGGGTGTCGGCCTCTGACGTCCTCGCCGCCATCCAGGCTGGCGGCGGCCGCGCGTCCCTGACCACGGTGTCGGGCGACACCCTCGTCGCCACCCTTGAGGGCGGCTCCGTGATCCTGACGGACGAGAACGGCGGCAAGGCCCGCGTCACCCAGGCCGACGTGTTCCAGTCCAACGGCGTGATCCACGTCACCGACGCCGTCTCCCTGCCCAACTGACGACCGTCCGGCGGGAGGTCGCCCTGGCCTCCCGCCGGCCCCTTCGACGCAAGCCCCTTGCTATTGGCGGGAAAAGCGCCCATTTCAGGCGTCGTCGATCTCTTGCGAAACGCTGCTGCCCCTTTGCATCGCGCACCGAGGTCCAAAGCCGATCCATTCAGACCCGACAGGCCGATCCGGAACCTCTTCCGGCGGTCAACGCCTAACGGAGGTCTCACAATGGCTACCGGCACTGTAAAATGGTACAACTCCACCAAGGGTTATGGCTTCATCGCCCCCGATGACGGCGGCAAGGACGTTTTCGTCCACGCCTCGGCCGTCGAAACGTCCGACCTGGGCACGCTGAACGAGAACCAGAAAATCTCGTACGAAGTCGAGCGCGACTCGCGTTCGGGCAAGGAATCGGCCGGTCGCCTGAAGGCCGCCGAATAGTTTCCGACAAGCGACCCTGCCGGGCCTAGCCCCGGCTGACGGAAGGGCCGGCTGCCGAACAGGCGCCGGCCCGACTGTTTTTCAACCCCCAGGAGACGCTGATGACCCCGCTTGCAGACATGATCCCGACCATGAGCGATCCGGACCTGAAGGCCCTGCGCCTGAACGCCCTGCGCCTGTCGGCCTCGACCACGGCATCGCCGACGCAGATCGCCTCGGCCGCCGACGTCATTCCGCTGATCGACGCCGAGATGGAAAAGCGCGCCGCGGACAAGACCACCGCCGTCAAGAAGCCCCGCGCCCCGGCCAAGAAGAAGGTCGTCCCCGCCAGCGGCCACCAGACCGCTCTGCCGGATTCCAAGGCCGCTTAAGTCGGAACCGCCAAGTAACCGCGCCGATTTGACGCAGCAACGTGCGACAGTTTGGACCACGAACATTCAAAACGCGTTTTGTTTCGTGAATTTTTGACTACAGACACTTAGCCGCACAGCCTTGTTCCTGCCGTGCGGCTGCCCAGATGATGTCCTCTCCCTGAAAAAAAGGACGTCTCCATGTCTACTGAAACTCACGACATCGTTGATACCGCCGTCGCCGCCGGTTCATTCACGACCCTCGTCGCCGCGGTCACGGCCGCCGGCCTCGTCGACACCCTGAAAGGCGCCGGACCCTTCACCGTCTTCGCGCCGTCGGACGACGCCTTCGCCAAGCTTCCGGCCGGCACGGTCGAGGATCTGGTCAAGCCCGAGAACAAGGACAAGCTGACGGCGATCCTGACGCTGCACGTCCTCTCGGGCGCCGTCCATGCCGCCGACATCGCCGGCAAGACCCTCAGCCCGGCCTCGGTCAATGGTGAGGCCCTCACCATCGACGGCGCCGACGGCGTCACCGTCAACGGCGCCAAGGTTGTGTCGGCCGACATCGCCTGCACCAACGGCGTCATCCACGTGATCGACACCGTGCTTCTGCCCAAGGGCTGAAGCTCACTGCCCTGACGGACGAGGGGCGGCTCGCGAGAGCCGCCCTTCTGCGTTTCAGGCCAACGCCTGATCCAGGTCCGCGATCAGGTCCTCGACCTCCTCCACCCCGACCCACAGCCGGATCGGATTCTCCGTCACGACGACCGCCTCGCGCGCTGAAGCTGAACTGGACTCCTGTCGCCATTCAATGACAACCTCCTTCGTCGGCGGGCCGCATCCGCCTGAACAGGGGGCTTCATGCGCATCCGCTCGCTCGCCGTTGTCCTCGCCTGCGCCCTGACGCCGACCGTCGCCCAGGCCCAAACCACGGATATCGTTGAAAAGCCGGCCGCGCTGATCGCGGACGGCGTTCCGGCCATTCCGGCGGCGCTGGCGGCCGAGACCCGTCCCTATATGGAGTTCCGCACCGCCGGTTTCGCGGGCTGGAATGCGGCCGACCGATCGATGCTTGTGTCGACCCGCTTCGGCAATACCGCCCAGATCCATCGCGTCGCCACGCCGATGGGCGCCCGCGAGCAACTCAGCTTCGAGGTGGAACCCGTCGGCGGCCGCTGGTCTCCCGCCGGCGACGTGCTGGTCGTCAGCAAGGACAGGGGCGGGGATGAGTTCTTCCAGCTGTACACCCTGGCCGAAGGCCGCCTGACCCTGCTGACCGACGGGGGACGCAGCCGCAACGGTTTCGGGGCCTGGAGCCAGGACGGCCGTCTTGTCGGCTATTCCTCCACCCGCAGAAACGGTCGGGACAGCGACCTCTACGTGATGGACCCGCGTAATCCCTCGACGGCGCGCTTGGTGGCCGAGGTTAGTGGCGGCGGCTGGAGCATCGCCGACTTCTCGCCCGATGGCCGCACCGCACTCGTGGTCCAGTACATCCAGGTCACCAAGTCCAACCTTTTCGCCCTCGACCTGGCCAGCGGCCGCATGACCCCGATCGGCGACCACAGCCTTCCCATTGCCTACGCCGGCGCCGAATTCGCGCCGGACGGGACGTTGTGGGTCACTTCGGACCAGGACAGCGACTTCCAGCGGCTTGGCCGCATCGACATCGCTACGGGCGTCTTCACGCCTGTTTCGGCGGAGCCGCGCTGGGATGTCCAGGACTTCGATATCGCCGAGGATGGCGGTTTCATCGCCTATACGATCAACGAGGCCGGCAGTACGCGGCTGCGCCTGCTTGATCCCGCGTCAGGCCAGGTCCGCACGGTCGACGGTTTGCCCGTCGGCATCGCCGGCGGCCTCGAGATCGCCCCGTGGGGCGAGATCGGCCTGACCTTCTCCTCGGCCCGCAGCGCCTCCGACGCCTTTTCCGTCAATCCGGTCTCCCTGGCGGTCACCCGCTGGACCCGCAGCGAAACCGGAGGCCTGGATGTCACCCGCAACGTCGAGCCGGAGCTGATTGAGGTCGCCAGCTTCGACGGCGAACCCGTCTCGGGGTTCCTCTACCGCCCCGACCCCGCCCGCTTCCCGGGCCGTCGTCCCCTGATCGTCAATATTCACGGCGGACCCGAGGGCCAGAGCCGACCCGGTTTCATGGGGCGCAACAACTATCTGATCAACGAGCTGGGCATCGCCATCTTCTTCCCCAACGTCCGCGGCTCCACCGGCTACGGCAAGCGGTTCGTCAGCCTCGATAACGGGCCCGATCTGCGGGAGAACTCGGTGCGGGACATCGGCGCCTACCTCGACCGGCTCGGCGCCGATCCCGCCATCGATCCGGAACGGGTCGCCGTCACCGGCGGCTCCTACGGCGGATACATGTGCTACGCGGGCGCCATCCACTACGGCGACCGCCTTCGCGGCGCGAACTGCGTGGTGGCCATCTCCAACTTCGTGACCTTCCTCGAGAACACCGAGGCCTACCGCCGCGACCTGCGCCGGGTCGAATACGGCGACGAGCGCGACCCGGCCCAGCGCGCCCGCCTGCTGGAGATCTCCCCCATGACCCGGGTCGACGAGATCAACATCCCCCTGATGGTGGTCACCGGCGGCAACGACCCTCGCGTCCCGGCGTCAGAGGCCGACCAGATGATCGCCGCCGTCCGCGCCAATGGCCGCACCGCCTGGCATCTGCTGGGCCAGGACGAGGGCCACGGCTTCGCGAAAAAAGTCAACCAGGACTACCAGTTCTGGGCCAGCCTGCTGTTCTGGCGCGAAACCCTGCTGAACGAGGACTGATCGCCGCTTCCAGCGGATTCTAGACCGCCAGCGCCTGATCCAGATCCGCGATCAGGTCCTCGACCTCCTCGACGCCGACCGACAGCCGGATCAGGTTGTCGGTCACGCCGCCCGCCTCGCGCAGTTCTTTCGGCACCGAGGCATGGGTCATGATGGCCGGGTGGTTGACCAGGCTTTCCACCCCGCCCAGCGACTCGGCCAGGGTGAAGACCTGGACCCGCTCCAGCACCCGCTTCGTCCGCTCCAGATCGCCGTCGATCAGGACGGTGACCATGCCGCCGTAGCGCCCGTTCATCTGGCGCGCCGCCAGGTCGTGCTGCGGATGGGTGATCAGGCCCGGATAGATCACCTTGGCGATCCCCTTCCGGTCCTCCAGCCAACGCGCCACGGCCAGGGCGTTCTCATTGTGCGCCTTCATGCGCAGGCCCAGCGTCTTCAGCCCGCGGTTGGCCAGGAAGGCGTCGAACGGCCCCATCACGCCGCCGACCGAATTCTGCAGAAATTTGATCTCCTTCGCCAGCTCCGGGTTGGCCGTCACCAGCGCCCCGCCGATGATGTCGGAGTGGCCGTTCAGATATTTGGTCGCCGAATGCATGACCACATCCGCCCCCAGCGCCAGCGGCTGCTGGCTCCACGGCGTGGCGAAGGTGTTGTCGACGATCAGCAACAGGCCGCGGGCTTTCGCGATCTTCGACAGTCCCTCGATGTCGGCCAGCTTCATCAGCGGATTGGTCGGGGTCTCGGCCCAGATCAGCTTCGTCTTCGGCGTGATCGCCGCCTCGACGGCGCTCAGGTCCGCCATGTCGACATAGCTGAAATCCAGCCCCATCGACCGGCGCCGCACCCGCTCGAACAGCCGCCACGAGCCGCCATACAGGTCGTCCCCCGTGACGATGTGCGATCCCGCGTCCAGCAGCTCCAGCGCCGTCGCAGTCGCCGCCATCCCGCTGGCGAAGCCGAAGCCGTGGGTCCCGCCCTCCAGATCGGCCAGACAGGCCTCGAAGGCCTCCCGTGTCGGGTTCTTGCCGCGGGCGTATTCATAGCCCTTGTTCACGCCCGGGCTTTCCTGGGCATAGGTCGAGGTGGCGTAGATCGGCGTCATCACCGCCCCCGTGGTCGGGTCGGGCCGCTGGCCGGCGTGGATGGCGCGGGTCGAGAAACCCTGGCTGTTCTTGAGGGTCATGCGTCCTAGCGATTCAGGCTGAGGTGGTTGATCAGGTCGGTGCGGGTGATCAGGCCGACGAAGGTTTCGCCGTCCAGCACGATCGCCACCCGGTCGCGGTCGAACAGCGGGATCAGGGCGTCCAGGCTCTCGCCCACCTGCACCGTATCCAGGTCGCGGGTCATGGCCGACGCAACCGGGCGGGCGAAACGCTCCCGGCGGGTGATCTCGTCGGTGTTCATCACATGGACCAGGTCGCTCTCGTCCAGAATACCGACCAGCCGGCCGTCCTGGATGATCGGCAACTGCGAGACATCGGCGCCGCGCATCCGCTTGAAGGCGGTGTCCAGGGTGTCGTCCGGCCCGGCCACGACCACATCCCCCTTCGCGTATTTGCGCGAGATCAGGTCCGACAGGTCGCCATGGAGGGGCTGGTCGCCCAGACCCTGATCCGCCAGCCAGGCGTCATTATAGACCTTGGACAGATATTTGGCCCCGGTGTCGCAGACGAAGGTCACCACCCGCTTCGGCTCGGTCTGCTCGCGGCACCAGCGCAGGGCGGAGGCGATCAGGGTGCCGGAGGAAGACCCGGCGAGAATGCCTTCCTTCAGGAGCAGGTCACGCACCGTCGAGACCGCCTCGCTGTCGGGGATGGAATAGGCCTTGTCGATCAGCGTCATGTCCGCCGTGTCGGGCACGAAATTCTGGCCGATGCCTTCGACCGTATAGCTGCCCTCCGGCCCCGGCACGCCTTCATTGACGACGCCGGCGAGGGTCGAGCCTACGGGATCGGCCAGGATGATCTTCGCGTCCGAGCCGACGCTCTTCAGGAAACGGGCGATGCCGGTGATCGTCCCGCCCGAGCCGATGCCGGCGACGAAGGCGTCGACCTTGTGATCCATCTGCTCCCAGATCTCGGGACCGGTGGTCTCGAAATGGGCGAGGGAGTTGGCGTCATTGGCGAACTGGTTGACGTAGAAGCCGCCCGGCAGCTGCTGCGCCAGCCGCTCGGCCATGTCGGTGTAGTATTCGGGATGCCCATGCGGCACGTCCGATCGCGTCAGGCGAACATCGGCGCCCATGGCCCTGAGATGCTGGATCTTTTCCTTGGACATCTTGTCCGGAATGACCAGCAGCACCTTGTAGCCCTTGGCCTGGCCCACGAGGGTCAGCGCCAGTCCGGTGTTGCCGGCCGTGGCCTCGACGATGGTGCCGCCGGGCTTGAGAAACCCTTCCTTCTCGGCCGCCGCGATCATCGACAGGGCGATGCGGTCCTTGATCGAGCCGCCCGGGTTCTGCGCTTCCAGCTTCAGGAACAGCCGGCACGGGCCGGTGTCGATCTTCGTCACCTCCACCATCGGCGTCTTGCCGATCAGATCCAGCAGGGAGCCGGTCGGACCGGTCAGGACGGGGGTGGCGGCAAGGGACATGCGGAGACTCCGGGTGCGTTCGCGCCGGAAGCTAGGCGCGGTGCCTCTCCGGAACAACCCGGCTGGCGAAGCTGTGAAATAATGGCTATATTTATGGCCATAACAGGAGGCCGCCATGGCCCACTACGGTGTCGCCGAGGCCAAGAACAAATTCACTCACCTGCTGGAGCGGGTCGAGGACGGCGAGCGCATCATCATCACCCGCCACGGCAAGGTGATCGCCGAGATCGTGAAAGCGGCTCCGGTAGAACCCTCCAGGGATGTCTCCGAGGAGGCGATCGCCGCCGCTCTGGACAACCTCCGGATGGTGCGCGAAAGCCTTCCGCCAGCGCATATGCCGGCCGCCGACTTCATCCGCCAGCTGCGGGATGAGGGGATTTGAGGCCTACCTACCTCGACGCCTGCGTCATCGCGGCCTTGCTGTTCGACGAGCCCGCCTCTGACCATGTGATAGACGAAGTGCGGTCCTGGCGGTCCGGGGTGATTGTGAGTGATTTCACCTCCGCCGAGGTATCGGCCGCGGTCTCGAAACGGGTTCGCATGAAACTGGACGACGTAGCGGCCGCAAACACTCGGCTCGCCGCGGTCGACCGCTTCAGAGCGAGTCTGCCGGTCGCCGCCCCGACCGAGAGTCGGGACATCCGCGCCGCCGAACGTCTGGTCCGGGCGTTTGAACTCAAGCTCCGCGCGCCCGACGCGATCCACCTCGCGGTCTGCCTGCGGCATGACCTTCGGCTGGCCACGCTGGACAAGAAACTGGCTCACGCCGCCCGCGCCCTCGGCGTGGTCTGCATCAATCCCGCCGAGAACCTCGGCGAACAGAAGAACTGAATGACAAAGAATCCCAAAAGGCCGCCCGCCGGCCTCCCCGACGAAGACACGCTGATCGCCTTCCTCCGCGAAGCCGGAACAGCCGAAAAGACCGACATCGCCCGCCATTTCGGCCTCAAGGGCGGCGAGCGCCGCGCCCTGCGCGAAATGATCCGCGAACTCGAAGAGGCCGGCAAGCTCGGCAAACGCGGCCGCAAGGGCTTCTCCGAGGTCGGCGCCCTGCCCCCCGTCGGCGTCGCCGATGTGGTCGAGCGCGACCTCGACGGCGAACTCTATGTCCGTCTGGTCGAGGCCTCGGCCGACGCCCCCCGCGCCCTGCTGGTCCCCGACAACGGCGGCAAGACCGGCCCTGCCCCCGGCATGGGCGACCGCGTCCTGGTCAAATTCGCCCGCGGCGAGGACGGCTGGGAAGCCCGGTTGATCAAGACCCTCGACGCCGGCGCCAACAAGGTGCTGGGCGTCATCCGCAAATCCAACAAGGAGGTCCGGGTCGAACCCGTCGACCGCAAGTCGAAAGACGTTCTGCTGGTCCCCCATGCCCAGGCCGAAGGCCTGCGCGACGGCGATCTGGTGCTGGCCGCCATCGAAAAGGGCGACCAGCGCTACGGTCCCAAACGCGGCAAGATCCTCGAGAAGATCGGCCACGAGGGCGACGCCCGCGCCGCCTCCCTGATCGCCATTGCCGCCCACAATGTGCCGATGGGCTTCTCCGAAGCCGTCGAGCAGGAGGCCGGGGATCAGGCGCTTCCGTCGCTGAAGGGCCGCGAGGACCTGCGTGACCTGCCGCTGATCACCATCGACCCCGCCGACGCCCGCGACCACGACGACGCCGTCTACGCCATGCGCGACGAGGACCCGAAGAACCCCGACGGCTGGATCGTCTGGGTCGCCATTGCCGACGTCGCCGCCTACGTCCGCCCCAACACCAACCTCGACCGCGAGGCGCGCGACAAGGGCAACTCCACCTACTTCCCCGACCGGGTCGAGCCGATGCTGCCCGAGGTCCTGTCCAACGGTCTGTGCAGCCTGAAGCAGGGCGAGAACCGCGCCTGCCTCGCTGTGCGCATGGTGTTCGACAAGGACGGCCGGAAGACGGGCCACAAATTCGTCCGCGGCCTGATGCGGTCCCACGCCAAGCTCAGCTACGAACAGGCCCAGGCGGCCATCGACGGCGTCGAGAAGGGCGGCGGCACGGACGATGTGACCGGCCCGATCATGGAGGCCATCCTCTATCCGCTGTGGAACGCCTACCGGACCATGCTCAAGGGCCGGGTGAAGCGCAGTCCGCTGGCCATCGAAAGCCCCGAACGTCGCATCCGCATGAACGACCAGGGCCAGATCATCTCGATCGAGCCGCGCGCCAGCCTCGAGGCCCACCGGCTGATCGAGGAGATGATGATCCAGGCCAATGTCTGCGCCGCCGAGGCGCTGGAGCAGAAGAAGACGCCCCTGCTCTACCGCGTCCACGACGCCCCCAGTCAGGAGAAGCTGTTCAACCTCGGCGACTTCCTCCAGACCATCGACAAGCCGTGGACCAAGGGCGAACCGGCCACGACCAGACGGTTCAACAAGCTGCTCGATGAGACCCGCGACGGCGAATACGCCGCGGTCGTCAACGAAGTGGTCCTGCGCACCCAGATGCAGGCCATCTATTCGGCCGAGAACGTCGGCCATTTCGGCCTCAACCTCGACCGCTACGCCCATTTTACCTCGCCGATCCGGCGCTATTCCGACCTGATCGTCCACCGCGGCCTGATCCGGGCCCTGGGCCTCGGACCCAAGGGCGCCCAGGACGGACTGACCGACCGCGAGATCAGCGAACTGCCGGCCATCGCCGAACAGGTGACCATGACCGAGCGCCGCTCCATGGCCGCCGAGCGCGCCGCCATGGACCGCTATATGGCCGCCTTCCTGCAGGAGCGGGTCGGGGCGACCTTCCCCGGCCGCATCACCGGCGTCACCCGCTTCGGCCTGTTCATCCGACTCGATGAGACGGGCGCCGACGGCCTGGTGCCGGTATCGACGCTCGGGACCGAATATTTCTCGCACGACGACAAGTCCCATGCCCTCGTCGGCGAACGCAGCGGGGCGCGCTGGACCCTCGGCCGGACGGTCGAGGTGCGGCTCAAGGAGGCCACGCCCATCACAGGCGGCCTGGTCTTCGAAATGCTGTCCGATCCTGCTCCGCGCCATCCCAACGCCCCCGCCCCCAGACTGGGCCAGCGCGGCCGCGGACCCGGCGGCGACTTCCCGAAGCGCGGCGGAGGTCGGCCCGGCGGCCCCAAGCCGCCAAAGGGCGGCCGGCCCTCCGGCGGCCTCAAGGGCGTCCGCAAGGGCAAGCGGCGCTGACGAAGGTTGCAGTCATGGTTCCGTGGCAAACGATCGGCTAGGCTCGGCGCGGGAGGAGCTCATGAACACAATACGCCGCGCGACCGTCGCTGTTCTGGCCGCCCTGCTGCTGGCGACGCCGGCGGCCGGCAACGACACCGTCGCCTCCATGGGCGCCGGCGGCCTCATCCTCGGGCGCACCGACGGCATCGAGATGCGCTCCGAGGACCTGTTTGTCTCGGCGCAGGAGATTCGCGTCCGCTATCGCTTCTACAACCGCACCGACCGCGACATCTCCACCCTCGTCGCCTTCCCCATGCCCGACGTGACCGGCGGATCCGAGGGCGACCTCAGCATCGCCCAGGACGATCCTACCCTGCTGACGCCCTTCGCCACGGCCGTGAACGGCCGTAGCGTCGCCACCAATGTCGAGCAGCGCGCCTACCTTGACGACGTCGAGCACACGGCTCTGATCCGGGCGCTCGGCCTGCCCCTTTCGCCGCACCGGTCGGAAACCCGGGACGCGCTGGCGACCCTGCCGCGGCCGCAGATCGACCAGCTGATCGAGATGGGTCTGATCGACGATCGCTCCTGGACCGACGGCGGAGTCCGAACCGTCGATCTCGCCCCGCTCTGGACCCTGAAGACGACCCACTACTGGACCCAGGTCTTCCCCGCCCGGCGCGAGATCGGCATCGACCATCGCTACCGGCCCGCCGTCGGCGGATCGGCCGGCAGCCTGTTCGGCGACCCGTCGCTCGAGGACAGCGAACACCTCGGCGAGCAGGTGAGCCGTTACTGTGTCGACGACGCCTTCCAGGCGGGGGCGCGGCGGATGCGGGCGCGCGGCCTGTATCTGAGCGAGACCTGGATCGACTACGTCCTGACCACCGGCGCCAACTGGGCCGAACCCATCGGCGACTTCCGGCTGGTCGTCGACAAGGGGACCTCGCGCAATCTGGTCAGCTTCTGCGGCGAGGGCGTGCGCAAGATCGGACCGACCCGGTTCGAGATGCGCCGGCGCAATTTCACCCCCACCCAGGATCTGTCGGTCCTGATCCTGACCGGTACCCGGATAGACGACTGACTGGTCGGTAACCGCAGACATCCTCTGCGGGCCGGGGGGCGTGCTATGCCCCTGCCATGACCACGCCCTTCGACCCCGACCGCGACCTGGCCGACGCTCCGCATGTCGGCGGCCGCCAGCGGCCCAGGGACGCCGCCACCCTGATCCTCACGCGGGTGCGCAGGGGCGAGGCCGAGGTCTTGATGGGCCGCCGTGCGCCCGGCCACGTCTTCATGGCCAGCAAATGGGTCTTCCCCGGCGGGCGGGTCGAACGCTCTGACTTCACCGCCGCCGCCGCCAATGATCTGTCGCCGATCGAGACGGCCCGCCTGCTGCGTGAGGCGCCGGCCCGCCGGGCCCGCGCCCTGGCCCTCGCCGCGGTGCGCGAGACCTTCGAGGAGACCGGCCTGCTGCTGGCCGCCCCCGCGCCCGCCGCCTCGGTCGCCGGACCCTGGCGCGAGTTCCGGGCCGCCGGCGCCCTGCCCGACCTTGCCGCCCTGTCCTATGTCGCGCGGGCCATCACCCCGCCGGGGCGGACGCGCCGTTTCGACGCCCGCTTCTTCATGGCCGACGCCCGCGCCCTGTTGCACCCCGAACCGACCGCCGGCTCCGGCGAACTGGACGAGATCGCCTGGCTGCCCCTCGGCGAGACCCGATCGCTGGACCTGCCGGCCATCACCCGTTTCGTGCTCGGCGAGGTCGCCGAACGCCTGACCCATCCGAACCGGCCCCTGCCCTATGTGCGGATGGTGCGCGGCCGGCATGTGATCGAGCATCAGGACTGAGAACCGCAGCCGGACCACGCCGTCGAAGGACGCGGGGCCCGCTCGATCCGGGGGTCGACCTTGACCTAGGCTCCCGCCTTCGCCGCCGGCCTGGCCCGGCCCGCCTCCAGCCAGCGGGCCAGATGGGTCAGCTCCTCGGGCGGCCGGTATTTGATCAGGCGGGCGAAATCCAGCCCGACGAGGGCGACGATGTCGGCGATGGTGAACCGGTCCGCGGCGATGAACGCCTGTTCGGCCAGCCGCCGGTCCAGGGTTTTCATGAATTTCTCGGCGGCGACCCGGTTGTAGTCGGCCAGTTGCGGCATCTGGACCGCCTCCAGCGCCGCCAGCGCCGGATGCGAATGGCGCACGCTCAGCATGATCGGATTGGCCAGATAGAATTCGCAGCGGCGCGTCCACATCTCGATCACCGCCTGTTCACGCGCATCGCGGCCGAACAGGTTCGGCTCGGGGTGCAACGCCTCGAGATAGCGGCAGATGGCGACCGACTCCGAGATCGTGGTCCCGTCGTCCAGCTCCAGCGCCGGCACGTGCGGCACGCCCACCCTGGCGCGGTATTCGGGCGTCTTGTGCTCGCCGGTGAGGATGTCGACCTCGACCAGTTCGACGTCCTCGATCCCCTTCTCGGCCATGACCCAGCGGACCCGGCGCGGATTGGGGGCGCGGTTCGAGGTGTAGAGTTTCATCATTCGATCTCCGGCTTCAGCGGAATATGGCTTCGGGCATCAGGCCGACCACAGAGGCGGCCATCAGGGTGGCGAGGAAGCCCGCGAACAGGGCCTTCCAGATCAGTCCCAGCACCTCCTGGCGGCGGTTGGGCATCAGCACGCTGAGACCCGTCACCATGATGCCCACCGAGCCGATGTTGGCGAATCCGCACAGGGCATAGGTCATCAGCATCCGGGTGCGGTCGCTGATGTCCCCGACCGGGATCCGGCCCAGCTCGATGAAGGCGACGAACTCGGTCAGGGTCAGCTTGACCCCCAGCAGCCAGCCGGCCTTGCCGGCCTCGGCCCATTCGACCCCGGTCAGCCAGGCCACCGGCATGAACAGCCAGCCGAGCAGACGCTCCACCGTGACCGGCCCGTCGAACAGCCACAGCCCGCCCATCATGACATTGGCCAGGGCGACCAGGGAGACGAACACGATCAGCACCGCCGAGATGTTCAGCACCACCATCAGACCGTCCGAGGTGCCCTTGACGATGGCGTCGATGGCGCTGTCGTACTTCAGCGCGGAGTCATAGTCGGCGTGAGCCCCGCCCTGGCCGGGCGTCTCGGGAATGATGACACGCGCCAGCAGCACCCCGGCCGGGGCCGCAATGATCGAGGCCACCAGCACATGGCCGGCGGCGTCCGCCATCACCGGAGACAGGATCGCGGCATAGGCCACCATGGTCGAACCCGCGACGGTGGACAGGCCCACGGTCATCATCAGGAACAGTTCGGACCGGGTCAGCTTGTCCAGGTAGGCGCGGATCACGATCGGGCTCTCGATCATGCCGAGAAAGATGTTGGCCGCCACGGCCAGGGCCGACGCCCCGCCCAGACCCATGGTGCGCTGGAACAGAAAGCCGAATCCGAGGGTGATCCATTTGAGGATCTTCCAGTGCCACAACAGACCCGACAGGGCCGAGATCACGAGGATCAGCGGCAGAACCTGAAAGGCGAAGGTGAACAGGGCACCGTCGTTGATCACCGCATAGGGCTGGTCGCCGCCGGCCAGATAGCCGAACACGAACTGGGTCCCGCGGTTGGTCGCCGCGGCCAGGCCCGCGACAGCGCCGCTGATCGCCGACAGCAGCCGGTCCGAGCCCGGAATGGCGAACAGGGCCAGCACCAGGGTCGACTGTACGGCGACCGCGCCGAGGGCCAGCCGCCAGGGGAAGACTCGCCGGTTTTCAGACAGGGCCCAGCAGGCGCCCACGATAACCATGAGCCCGACAAGGCTCTGAAGGTTCAGAACGCTGAACATATGACCGCGGCCCCCAATTCCCCCCTTGCTGCCGGAGACCGGGGACGCGCGCAAGCGGCGTCAGTCGAGCCTGAGCAACCGGTCCATGCTCCAGCCGCCCGGTCCGCGCGCGACCAGATAGACCAGGGGCGCCAGCCAGAGCAGGTGGGTGGGCCATCCGCCGGGCACGACGAACAACTGAATCACCGCCGTCATGACCAGCAGCCCGAAGGCCGCAGGCCGGGTCAGCAGGCCGAGAATGATCAGAACCGGCAGGGCATGTTCGGCCCAGGTCGCCGCATAGGCGGCCAGATCCGGCGGCAGCAGCGGCACGCGATACTCCTCGGCGAACAGGAAGAAGGTCGAATCCCTGAGCGTCAGGAAACCCTCGACCTTGGTGCGGCCCGACAGGAAAAACGGAACCGCGATGCCGATCCGCATCAGCAGCGCGATCGCCGCCTCCGGGACCGCGGCAGCGATGCGCGCATGAATGCGGGCGATCGGGCTTTCGACGATGGGGGTCATACGGGGGTCCTCAGGTCAGTCGGGTAAAGACGCCGGCCTGGATCAGGCGGGCGAAAAGGGATGAGACGTCCGTTCCGGGGCCGGCGGCCTGGGCGGCGGCGGCGGCGACACCGAGCGGTCGCCCCAGGCGGCAGGTTTGCAGGAAGGCGAACTCGGCCGGCGACAGCCGTCGGGCCTGCACCTCCAGCTCGGGACGCCAGACGATCAGCGCCTCGGTCTCCAGCCGCCAGTCGAGGCGTCCGTCCATCGCGGGGTAGCGATGGGCCAGCCAGATCGAGGGGGCCGACCAGTCGAACCGGAACAGTCGGGCCGACGGATGCAGCGACAGGACCACGCCCGCCAGCGCCAGCCCGGCGCGCGCCGCCTGATCGGCTGTCAGGGTCGGGGCGTCAAAGGCGAGGTGGGCCTCGGTCCAGGCCCGGTCCAGCCGCGCCACCGGGGCGAGGAACGGCAGGTCCCTCGCCGGTGCGAACCGCTCCAGCCAGACAGGGAAACCCTCACCGAAGGCCGCCATGGCCGGGTCGTCTCCCGGTTCTTCCGAGACAAACCCGTGCGCCGCAGCGCGAAACCATACCTCTCCGGTCAGTTCGGCGATTGTCGGATAGTTGGCCTGAAGCGCATCGATCCGGCCCTTGACCGTGGTGTTGCGATACACGGCCAGGGCCGCCGGATCGCCGTTCAGCAGCCCGGGCGGAAGGGCGTCAGACCGACCTTCGAGCGCGTCGGCGAAGGCGTCGTGAAATCCGGTCATGCGGCCATCCGGGTCGCTGTGGTCAGCGCTTCCGCCGCCCGCGCCTGTTCGTCGAGCAGGACCGTGAACTCGGGGACCGCGCCATCACGCTCGATAAGCGTCGGCCGGCGGCCGATCCGGTCGACCAGCCGCCGGTGCAGCGCCCAGACGGCCTCGGCCACCGGCGCATCATGGCTGTCGATCAGCAACCGGTCGCCGAGGTCGGGGTCGGGCGTATGTCCGGCCAGATGGATTTCGCCGACCAGATCGGCGGGCACGGCGTCGATCCAGGCCTCGGCGGAAAAACCCATGTTGCAGGCGCTGACATGGACATTGTTGACATCGATCAGCAGGCCGCAACCGGTGCGCCGCGCAATCTCCGTCAGAAAGTCGACCTCGTCCCGGTCATGTCCGGCCAGGTCCAGATAGGCGGTCGGATTCTCGATCAGGATCTGTCGGCCGAGGGCGCTCTGACTCGCATCGACATGGTCACAGACCAGTTTCAGCATTTCGCCATTCCGCGGCACGGGCAACAGGTCGGGATGATAGACCCCGCCGCGCCGCGACCACGCCAGGTGTTCGGACACGACAAACGGCTCGAACCGGTCGATCAGGGCCCGGAACCGCGCCAGATGCTCCCGATCAGGCCGTTCGTCCCCGGCCAGGGACAGGCCGACGCCATGCAGGGACAGGGGCCAGTTCCGCCGGATCCGCTCCAGCCAGTGCAGCCGCGGCCCGCCGTCGACCATATAGTTCTCGGGATGAACCTCGAACCAGAGGCCGGCCTGGGCCCCGGTCGCCGCGCAGGCCTCGGCCTCGGCGTAATGCCGGGGTTTCAGTCCCAGTCCGGCGATCGGAGCACAGGCCAAGGCTCAGCGGCCTGAAATCGGGGTCAGCGAGCCATTGCCCGCCGGGGTGCGGATGGAGGCGCAGGTGCCCTTGGGAACCAGCTTCCAGGCATTGCCCTGCCAGTCGCGCGTCGAGGTGCCGGCGCAGGTCGTGCCCGGCCCGGCGGCGCAGTCGTTCTGGCCGGCGCGGGAGACGCCGTAGCATTTCTCCATCTCGGGCTTGGCCGCCTGCTGCTGGGCCGAGGCGACGGCCGCGCCGGCGCCGCCGAGGGCCAATACGGCGCCGGCGCCGATGGCTATCCTGGTGGGGGTGTTCATGGGTCTGCTCCTGATGGGGACCGGTCTGAACGCCGGTCGAACAGTCAGGACTTCGTCCCTCATCATGGCCCGGTTACCGGCGTTATCAGGAAATTTCCCGCCTGCCTTTTTTCCTGCGGCGCCTGTAACCTCGCGCTGGCCGGGCGCGAATGGGGGACAGCGTGGTTGACCGGGAAGCCCAATTCAAACGTCTGATGTTGTTGGGCCTCGACGGCGACGTCCGGGCCTGGCGCACCCTCCTGTCCGAAATTCGACCGGCCATCGCGGGCTTTCTCAGGCGGCGGCTGATCGGCTGTGAAGCCGATACGGAGGATCTCGTGCAGGAGTGTCTGATCGCCATCCACGCCAAGCGGGCGACCTTCGACCGGGCCATGCCGTTCACCCCCTGGGCCTATGCGATCGCGCGCTACAAGCTGATCGACCATCTGCGCCGCAGCGGCCGCCGCGCCACGGTACCGCTCGAGGATGCGTCGGTCCTCCTGGCGGACCACACGGTCGAGGACGGGGTAGTGCGGCGGGATCTGACGCGGGTCCTGGCTATCCTGCCCGCGCGCCAGCGGCGGCTGGTGGAGGATGTCCGGATCGGCGGCTTCAGCGTCGCCGAGGCCGCCGCGCGCAACGGTTTCACCGAGGGGGCAGCCAAGGTGAGTGTTCACCGCAGTATGAAGGCGCTGACAGCCAGCGTGAGTAGTCATGAAGACTGACGACCTGATCGAAGCCCTCGCCGCCGGCGTCGAACCGGTGAAGCCCGCCCGACTGTCGCCCCCGCTGGTCGGCGGCGCCTTCGTCGTCGCCCTGTTGATCGTCGTGGTCCTGCTGGGCGTCCTGCCCGACCTCGCCGAGGTGGTGCGGGGACCGGTGTTCTGGGCCAAGGCGGCCTATACGGGCGCCCTCGGCGTCGCCTCGATCTGGCTGGTCACCCGGCTGGGGCGGCCCGGAGCGTCCATGGGCATGGCGGGCTGGTCCGTCGCGGCCATCGTCGGCGTCGCCGGCGCCCTCGCCATAGTCGAGCTGGCGCGCCTGCCGGCCGAGGCGCGGATGGACGCCTGGCTGGGCTTCACCTGGCAGTTCTGCCCGCCCCTCATCCTGTTCGTCTCGGTCCTGACCGCGCCCTTGGTCTTCGTCGCCGCGCGGCGTCTGGCCCCGACCCGTCCGATGCAGGCCGGCGCCGCCGCCGGACTGCTCAGCGGCGCCCTGGCCGCCACCGCCTACGGCCTGCACTGCCCCGAGGCCACGGCCGCCTTCGTGGCGACCTGGTACACCCTCGGCATGGCCGCCGCCGCCGCCCTCGGCGCCGTGGTCGGCCGCTTCGCCCTGCGCTGGTAGAGGCCTAGAGCCGCCGCACCAGCCGGCCGTAGTCTTCCATCAGGCCCAGGCTCAGGGCGCCCGGGGTGAACCGGTATTCGCCGATCTCGCTGACCGGCGTCACCTCGGCGGCCGTGCCGGTGACGAAACATTCGCTGAAGCTCGACAACTCCTCGGGCCGGATGTGGCGGACCACCACCTCGATGCCCTTGGCCGCCGCCATCTCGATCACCGTCTGGCGCGTGATGCCGTCGAGGATGGCGTCCACCGGCGGGGTGTGCAGCACACCGTCCTGGACGAAGAAGACATTGGCCCCGGTCGCCTCGGCGACATAGCCGCGCCAGTCCAGCATCATGGCGTCGGCGAAGCCGCGCTTCTCGGCCGCGGTCTTGGACATGGTGCAGATCATGTACAGGCCCGCCGCCTTGGCCGCCGACGGCGCCGTGGCGGGGTCGGGGCGGCGCCATTTGGCCCACTCCATCCGGATGCCCTTCGCCTTGGTCTCGGCGTCGAAATAGCTGGGCCACTCCCAGGCGGCGATGGCCAGATGCGGCTTGCTGTTCTTGGCCGTGACGCTGACCTGTTCGGCGCCGAGGAAGGCCACGGGCCGGACATAGCAGTCCTCCAGCCCCATCTTCGCGCAGGTTGCCTTGCAGGCCGCGTCGATCTCGGCCACGCTGTAAGGAAGGTCGAAATCCAGCAGGTTTGCAGAACGCTTCAGCCGTTCGCTATGCGGGGTCAGCTTGAAGATTTCGCCGCCGTACATACGCTCACCCTCGAACACCGACGAGCCGTAGTGGAGGGCATGGGTCAGAACGTGCGTTTTCGCTTCCCGCCAGGGCACGAAATCGCCGTCCATCCAGATCCAGCCGTCACGATCGTCGAAAGGAACGAAGGCCATTGAATAACGTCTCCCGCGAAGATCACCGGGTTAGAGCCGCCGGAATCGCTCAGGTCAACGCCTGGACACCCCGTCCGGTCGCTTCGGCATGAGCGACAACCGCGCCAATGGCCGTTCCGGCCCGGTCGCCGGGGCCGGGGCCGGTCGCCATCTGCTGGTCGTCGACGACGACGATCGCATCCGCGAATTGCTCAAGGAATTCCTCGCTCGCGAAGGCTATCGCGTCACCGGCGCGGCCCATGCGGCGGCGGCGAAACGGCTGATGGAGCTGATCGAATTCGATCTCGTCGTGCTCGATGTGATGATGCCGGGCGAAAGCGGCTTCGACCTGACCACCTGGGTCCGCTCCAAGGCCGAGACCTCGAAGACGCCGGTCCTGCTGCTCACCGCCCGCGGCGACCCCGACGACCGCATCGAGGGCCTGTCGCGCGGCGCCGACGACTATATGTCCAAGCCGTTCGACCCCCGCGAGCTGGCCCTGCGCATCGACGCCATCCTGCGCCGCACCGGCGGCAAACCCCTGACCCCGCGCGAGATCAAACTGGGGACGGCGGTGTTCGACATGGAGCGGCTGGAGCTGTCGCGTGACGGCAAGCCGCAGCGCCTGACCGAGGCCGAGGCCCAGTTGCTCAAGACCCTCGCCATCCACGCCCACTCGGCCGTCGAGCGGATGAGCCTGTCGCCCGACACGGCCGACATCACCGGCCGCGCCGTCGACGTGCAGGTGACCCGGCTGCGTCGCAAGCTGGAGGCGGACCCCAAGAACCCGCGCTACCTCCAGACCGTGCGCGGCGTCGGCTATATGCTGGCCCCGGACTGATGGCCGGCAGTCCTCCCCCATCGGGGGAGGGGGACCGCGAAGCGGTGGAGGGGGCCAGCCCCAAACGCCGGCCTTCGGGGTCAGCCCCCTCCACCATCCTTCGGATGGTCCCCCTCCCCCAAGGGGGAGGACCAGGATGAGGCTGCTTCCGACCAGCCTCTGGCCGCGGTTCCTGAAGCGGCGACTGCCGACCTCGCTGTGGGGACGGTCGCTGCTGATCATCGTCCTGCCCGTGCTGATCATGCAGGTGGCCGTCACCTGGGCCTTCTTCGACATGCACTGGCAGACGGTGACCGCCCGCCTGTCCGACGGTCTGGCCGGCGACATCGCCTGGGCCGCCGAGAGCTGGCGCGACGACCCCACCGCGGAAAACATGGCCGTCATCTCCGAGCGGGCCGAACGCGCCATGTCGCTGTCGGTGCAGCTCCGCGAGGGCGATGTCCTCCCGGCCGAGAACCGGCGCGGCCCCATCGGCGTGGTCGACCGCACCCTGGAAAAGGCCCTGGCCACGCGGCTGGACCAACCCTTCTGGTTCGACACCACCCGCTACCCCGCCTATGTCGACATCCGGCTGCAGCAGCCCCAGGGCGTGCTCCGCATCATCGCCCCGCGCGAGCGCGCCGTGGCCACCCAGGCCCACATCTTCGTGCTCTGGCTGACGATCGCCACCGTCCTGCTGATGGGCGTCGCCATCCTGTTCATCCGCAACCAGGTCCGCGCCATCGAGCGTCTGGCCGAGGCGGCCGAAGCCTTCGGCCGCGGCGAGACCCAGGAACGGTTCAAGCCCCACGGCGCGCGCGAGGTCCGGGCGGCGGCGAATGCCTTCCTGGCCATGCGCGAGCGGATCCAGCGCCATATCGACCAGCGCACCGCCCTGCTCGCCTCCGTCAGCCATGACCTGCGCACGCCCCTGACCCGGCTGCGGCTGGAACTGGCGCTGGCCCCGTCGTTCAAGCGGGCCGACGCCATGCGCGGCGACCTCGACGAGATGGAGTATATGATCGACGAATACCTCGCCTTCGCCCGCGGCGAGGCCGGCGAGGCGGCGCGCCTGCTGCGCGAGCTGCTCGCCGGCCCCCAGCTCGACCCCTACGACGAGGCCGACGCGCGCCACCTGCTGGGGCTCGCCTGCG
>Ga0207951_100125_pt1 | contig 49330 bp, 39 predicted proteins | sample Subbio12Aug_8Bad_FD_184830 | JGI IMG/M metagenome (GOLD analysis project Ga0207951, IMG submission 184830) | Serpentinite rock and fluid subsurface biosphere microbial communities from McLaughlin Reserve, California, USA - CR12Aug_8Bad (SPAdes) | ecosystem: Environmental > Terrestrial > Deep... | reverse complement strand
TGACCGCCTCAGGGCGCGGCCCGCCGGCGTGATGGTCAGGGAATATCCGAAGCCCATGATGACCCACAGCATCAGCAGCGCGGGATAGCTGACTGCGACCCAGGGACCGGACAGCAGCGCCAGCGTCATGACGCCGGCTCCCAAAGCCATCGCCGTCCGGTCCGACACCCGGATCAGCAGGCGAGGCAGGACGACCGCCGCCGTCATCGATCCGCCTCCGAACGCCGCCAGCGCCCAGGCTGTCGCCTGTTCCGACATGGCGAAGCGCGACTGCACCAGGACCACGGTGTTGACGAACACCATCGCCCCACCCGCCGCCGTCGCCAGGCTGATCGCCAGCAGACCCCGCAGGCGCGGCGTCAGCGCGAACAACCGGATGCCGCCCGTCAGCCGTTGCAGGAACGGTCGAGGCTGGGCCGTGCTCAGCGCCGGGAGGACCGCGCTGACGACAAAGAGCGCCGAAACGACGAAGCCGACCGCCGTGCCCGCGAACAGATTGCTGTAACTCATCACCGCCAGCAGCAGCGCCGCCAACACCGGACTGGCGACGCTTTCCAGATCGGCCGCCAGCCGCGAGAGCGACAGCGCCTTGGTGTATTCCGTCTCGTCGGGCAGCAGGTCGGGGATCATGGCTTGGAAGGCCGGGGTGAAAGCCGCCGAGGCGACATAGAGGACAGTCATTAGGGCGTAGACCTGCCAGGCCTCGCTGACGAACGGCAGCGACCCCGCGACGGCGGCCCGGACGACATCGAGCGACACCAGCAGGGTCTTCCGCGGCAGCCGCGCCGCCAGCGCGCTCGCGAACGGGGCCACGCCGATATAGGCGATCATCTTGATCGCCAGAGCGGCGCCGAGGATTTCGCCGGCACTGGCGCCCGCGAGGTCGTAAGCGAGCAGCCCGAGCGCCACCGTCGCCATCCCCGTCCCCAGCAGAGCCGAAACCTGCGCGATGAAAAGGTGCCGATAGCCCGGGTGGCGAAGGGGGGAGAACATCAGGGACCGTTCGAAGCGCTTAGATGGGAGGTCTGGCCATATCCCCTCCAGGAGGATAGCATTTCATCATGGCTCACGTCGTTCATGAATCCCACCCCGAGATCGTCAATCGATTGAAGCGGGCCGAGGGGCATCTGCGCAAAACCATCGGCATGATCGAGACGGGACGCAGTTGCCTCGATCTGGCCCAGCAGCTTCATGCGATCGAAAAGGCGGTCGCGGCGGCCAAGAAGACCCTGATCCACGATCATATCGACCATTGCCTGGCGCATGCGGCGGACGGCGATCCGGCGGAGGCCCGGCAGGCGGTCGCCGAGTTCAAGGCGATCACCAAATATCTCTGACAGCGGCCAAGCGGCGCGAATTCGGACCGTTAGCAGTCTCCGTCCAGGCGTCATCGAAGCTCACGGTCTGGAAAACCGTGGCGCCGAGACTGGCGAAGTCGCGGCATGACCTGTTAAGGCCGCCGCGTTCCGGCCGTTGCCGTAGCGCGTATCCGACTCTAGACTCTTGCCTCGCAACCGAGGACGCACTCATGCCGACGAGCCTTCCCCCGATCCAGGTTACGGTCATTCGGTCGGGCGGAGAATGGCGACTGATGCGAGACGGCCAGGACGCGGGCCACTATGACTACAGCGTTGATGCCTTGGACGCCGCTCTGCTTCGTGCGAGCCAACTGCTGGACCAGGGGCGGGAGGTGGAAGTCTTCATCCAGGACTCCGCCGGTCAGCTTCGCCGCGTTGATCCGGTCATGGGCGAAGTCATTCACTAACCGGCCCCGCTCGGCGCGCGCGAAACCGACTCAGGATTCCATCGAAGCCCGATCGAGCGCGGCTTCGCTGACGCGGGTGGCCGACCACGCGGCCTCACCAACCTACGATCAACCACGACGCGACCTCATCGTCATCGAGGTTCCTCTTCGCCGGCAGAATCGTCGAATGCATGCAGGTCTGCACGACCGCTCGCGGGAACCTAGCCCGTGCGGTCGCGCTAGGTTGCGGTCCGCCAAGCGCATGTTTGTTGGTTGCAGGACCCGGAGCATCGCGTGAGTGACATCCCACCACGGCTACAGGCTTTGGCGTTGGCCTGGCCGCCTCATGTGCTGCGGCAGGAGGATGTAGCGGCCAACGGGGCGGAGATGTTCGCCACCACCCACGGCGGCTTCGAACGGCTGTCCCCCATCTATCGCAACGCCCTGATCGAGACGCGGCATTCCTGTGTTCCCATCGAATGGTATCTGAAGCCGCACAGCTTTTCCGAGCGCAACGACCTGTTCCTGGAGAATGCGGTCATTGTGCTGGCCGAAGCTGCGGGCAAGGCGCTGAATGAGGCGGGACTCGAAGCAGAGGACATCAACGCCATCGTGGTCGTCTGCACGACCGGCATCGCGACACCGGGTCTGGACGCACGGCTGATGCAGGTGATGCCGTTCCGGCCGGATGTGCGGCGGCTGCCGATCTTCGGCCTGGGCTGCGCCGGGGGCGTGGTCGGGCTGGCGCGGGCCGCCGACATCGCCCGGGCGCACCCGGACGAGCGTGTGTTGCTGCTGGTGGTCGAGCTGTGCGCCCTCACCTTCCGGGCCCAGGACCGGTCGAAGAGCAATCTGGTCGCGACCGCCCTGTTCGGCGACGGCGCGGCGGCAGCGGTGATCTCGTGCCGCGACGATGCGACCGGCCCGGCGTTGGGGGCCAGCCGCGAGCACACCTGGCCCGACAGTCTGGACGTCATGGGCTGGGACGTGGCCGACGACGGCCTGAAGGTCGTGTTCAGCCGCGATATTCCGAGCCTGGTCCAGAACGATTTCCGGCCCGTGGCGCTCGACTTCCTGGCGCGCCAGGGCATGACCCCGGCGGACGTCGACGGGTTCGTCTGTCATCCCGGCGGGGCCAAGGTGATCGAGGCGGTGGAGGCCTGTTTCGAGCTGTCCGAAGGGTCGCTGACCCACACCCGCGACGTACTGCGCGACCACGGCAACATGAGCGCGGCCACGGTGCTGTTCGTGCTCAAGGCCATGCTGGACGACGAAGTGAAAGGCCCCCTCCTCCTGACCACCCTGGGACCCGGCTTCACCGCCGGACTGATGATCGTGCACGCGTGATGTGGCTGGTGCTCGGGCTGGTGGCGGCGCAACGGCTGTGGGAGCTGTGGCTAGCGGATCGCAACACCAGACGGCTACTGGCGGAAGGCGCAGTCGAGATCGGGGCCGGTCACTATCCGCTGTTCATCGGGCTGCACGCCAGCTGGCTGGCGGCCATCGCCATCCTCACGCCATGGACGATGGCTCCGAACCTGGGGTGGCTGGCGCTGTACGTCGTCCTGCAGTTTGGACGGCTGTGGGTCATCTCCACGCTGGGGCGGTTCTGGACCACGCGGATCATCACCCTGCCCGGTGCGCCGCTTGAGACGCGCGGCCCCTACCAGTTTGTGCGCCACCCCAACTACATCGTCGCATCGCTGGAGATCCTCGTCCTGCCGCTGGTCTTCGGCCAGGTCTGGATCGCTCTGATCTGGAGTGTCGCCAATACGCTACTCGTCGCGTGGCGGATCCGGGTGGAGGACGGCGCCTTGCAGGATCGCCGCGACTGAGGTTCAAGGCACGCTCATCTTCCGATCCAGCCACGCGACGCCCGTGCCCCTCGAGCCGGCGCGTTCTTCGGGAGGGGCAAGATTCCGGTCATTTTGACTTCAGCGTCGACGCCATCGAGTCCGCGCTCGTCCGGGCCACGACGCTGATCGATAAAGGCGAACGCGTGGAAGTCTTCGTCAGGACGCGACGGGCCAGCTCCGACAGGTGGACCCGATCGGCGGTGAAGTGCTGCATTGAATAGGGCCTTGGCGTTTGTCACCGAAACCCCCTGATCCAGCGCTCGACTTCGACCCTCAGTCCGCCCCGCGCCAGATCGAGACCCGCCTTTGCGAGGATGTCCATATGGGACGACGCGACCTCGGGCCGGCGGGCCATGTCCATGCAGAGCGAGAAGACAGCCTGGTGTAGGTCACCGTTCGCAACCAGTCGAAGGGCCCGGGCCTTGGCCGCTTCGACTTCCGATGCCGGTCCAGCCGCCAGCGCGTCGAAGGCTCCGACCTGGTTTTCGACGAAGGGCGTCGGCGATCCCGTCAAATGTCCGGCCCAAGACGCCAGGGCCGATCGCTTTTCCGGCAGATAGGTGTGGCGGTCATATACGCCGGTGACAGCGGCCCCTTCGTTGGGCGTGTGTCCCAGCACCAGACCGATGACGAAACGGGTGACGCCGTAGCGGCCGGTCAGGGTGGTCGCCCCCGAGCGCCGTACGTCATGCGGCGAGCCGACCGCGATCTTTCGTCGTACGCAGGTGCGGGCGAAGGCCCGCGTGATGGCGTGGGGATCCAGATGTTGGTCGGGCGCCCGGCCTGACGGAAATGCAAACGGACTTTTCGGATCGAGCGCGAAGGCCTCCTCCAGAACGGTCAGGCAATCCGGACCGAGCGGCACGACGTGCTGATGCTTCGCCTTGGCCCGCGTCGACGGAATGATCCAGACCCTGGCGGCGAGATCGAACTCTGTCTTGAGGGCGCCGGCGACCTCGTTGCGACGGGTCAGGGTCAGCATCAGGAGCTGGATCGCCAGTCCCATGACCGGCTCGAGGCGCGCGTGAACGCCGGCGGTCTTCTCGCCCGGAGCCCTCGGCGTGCTCGCTTCCACCGCCGCCCGCCAGAGCACCCCGAGCGCGGCGTCATCGAACATCCGCTCGCGTGATGTCAGGGCGAGCGGCCGGGCCAGACCGGCGGCGACGTTCGATTCCAGTCGTTCCTCAAGAACGCCGAACCCGAGAACGGCGTGCAGCACGCCTCCGATCGACGCCACGCTCGCCGCCGACAAACCCTTTTCGGTGATCAGGGTCCGCATGAACGCTTTCACGTCGGCGCGCCGGACCTCGGTGAAGTCGCGACCGCCCAGCGGACGTTGGATATGGTTTTTCCAGACGCTGCGCTCGTTCTGGAGGGTCACCGCCCGCTTCGGCTTGCGCCGGCCGCCGTGCAACCCGACCACCGCAGCGCTCCAGTAGGCTTCGGCGAGTTGGTCGAGCGTGTCGCCGGTTTTCGCCTGCTCGCGCGCCCGTTCTCGCGCCGCAGTTCGCTCGCCGACCGGGTCCAGCCCTTCGTGCACCGCGACGCGCGTCGTTGCAGCCTTCGCCCTGGCTTCGGCAAGCGAGAGGTCGGGATAGAGGCCAAGCACCAGACGTCTGCGCTTGCCGCTCCCGGTGAGATAGCGAAGCTCGAATTGCTTGGACGATGAGGGATAGACGCGAAGGCTTAAGCCCCGGCTTCCGCCGACCCTCATTTCGTAGGGCGCCGTTGCCGCCCTTAGCGCCGAAATCTGACGGTCTGTGGTAAGCTGTACGGACGCGCCCATGAACCCCTCCCGGCGGTGGGAACCCTGCAAATCGGACGTCCAGACTAGCGATTTGTGGGGCGCTAGTGGGGCATTTTTTACAGCACTCGCTGAATAACGCTGAAATGCAGAAAAATGGACAATTGAACGATTTCAAGCGTCTTTGTTAATTTTGAAATGTAGTGAAACACCCTGAAATGGCCCTTGAGGCGATTCACACCGAGGGGGTCACAGGTTCAATCCCTGTCGCATCCACCATTCTTATCTCAATATATTCAGACACTTGATCTCCACCCTGGATCGACACTCGTATCCCCTGCCCTCCCTCGCACTGAAAGGGTGAATCTGGACTGAGATGACGATCTGTCGAGCCGCGGTCAGATGGCCAAAACCGACAACCCCGTTTCGATGGTTCGACAGCTCACCTGAGGTGTTCCGGAAACCGGCGGCGGCTCGACTGGTGGTTCTGGCTGCGTGTCGCCCCTCGACTGACCTGAGGTCCTGGCGTGATCTGGAGGTCGAAATTCTCGCGTCGTTTTCCCTACGTCCACGGGGATTTCATCGCAGCGTTTGAGCGTTGAGAACGGACGCCAGAACGGCATCCTCCGTTCTGGCCGCAACCGATCTCCTGAGGAGGACCTGGGTGACCCGCCAGGGTCCCATTTTCCAAGATACAACAGAATATTGACAACGTCTGTTTTCAAAATCTTATATACAGCAACTTAATTTGTGTCGGAAAATGGTTGCTTTGCAGCCGGATTGCAGAACGACAAACGGTAGAGGATTTGCGCTGTGGCAACCGGTGACTGGAGGCCGAACCGGTTTGTCGTTTTTTTGATTGTATCTGTGTTCGTCAGCATAATAGTTCTTCTTATAGGTATCATTATTTTTCCTGATCTTGCATCCATTATAAATCTCGAAAAACGGCCGGACAGTTTTTACGAGAACAGGATCAAAGAAATGCCATCCACATTTCTGTTTGCCGCTGGCGGAGCAACGGTGGTCGCGGTAATCAGAATGCTTCTTAAATAGCGCAGCGAAGGCTGGCTTATCTACTCCCGGGAAACTGGGTCACTGAAACTGATTACATCGGATTCCATCGCCTCCAGCGGCGGGAGAGCGATCACAAGCGACATCGAAAAGGCGGTCAGAAGCGGCGAAAATGAGCCGCCTGAGGACCGTTGCGGACATCAGCCCCACGGTCGCCCTGTCGCATCCACCATTCCTGGCAAGTCACTGGTCAGCGCCGGCTCGGCGGCCGGTGCTCAGGTCTCTTCAGACCGGCCTTTCAGGCTCGTTTCGAAATCCATGAAGATGTCGATCAGCTCCGATACGCCGGGGGCCGGCGACTTCGGGCCGAAGCGAAAATTCCAGAAGCTTATGACGTGCTGAATGGCGCCCAACTGTTCGCCCAGACGGGCGAACAGCGCCGGGGCCCGGAGCAGGAAGTCCCGGAAGATCAGGGGATCGCCGTTCCGGGTCAGACCGGCATAGGCCTCGTCGTAGATCTTCATCGTCTGCCGGGTTTCCGCCCGGGCCTGCTTGATCTGTTCGCGGACCACCTCCCGGCCTCGGGCGAGATATTCCCGGGCCTCGCTGTCCATGGGTCCGACCGGCTTGATAATGGCGACCCTGGACATCACGCTGGCGACATCCTCGGCCATACTCCCGAGCGTCCATTTGAAATAGAGGAAGCCCTTCCAGCAGAAGATGCCCTCCTCATACTGTTCCGGATTGAGCCTCAGTACCTTGCCCAGCCCTTCCATACGGTCTCCGGGCGCATTGGAGAGGATCTTCGCGGCCATCCGGGTAATCGAACCGGGCGAGGCCTTCGTCCCGCCGAAGCTGAGCTGGACCAGGGGCTCGATCTCGCTCTGTACGAAGCTCAACATCTTCTGCATGTCGCCCTCACTGATGGCGAAATAGCAGGGCGCCGGATCGATGCCCGCCCGGGTCAGCTGCTCCCGCAACAGGAATGGATCCAGCGAAGGCAGTCGGTCGATGAGCTGGAGCGTCCGGAAATCGGGATGATCCGCGGTGATCCCGAACACCTCCTTGAGAATGGCGGCGCAATTGATCTGGTCGAAAAACACGTAGCGGCCGCCCGCCTTCAGCTCGCGACTGTCGATCGGCACCACGATCTTGGTGGCGACCCGGCGCGGCCCCCGGAACAGGTCCGTCTCGTTGCGACGCAGCCGGTGTTTGATCAGGAGGGCCTGGTTCAGCCCCGCAGACTGAAACAGGGGCTGTTCGCGCCAGGCCGCCGTGTGGCCGTGGACCTTGTAGATCTGGAACAGGTTCAGCACCCGGGCTGTCGAGGCTGACTTCTCCAGAAATTCGAGGCTGCGAACAGCGCGATCCGACATAAGAACCCTTCCGGCGCACCCTGCGACCGCCTTCATGCAGCCGGGATGTTTTCCGGAATGATAACGGGCGGATATCCGAAAACGGGCGACGCGCCGACAGGGTGGCCGAAGCGACGGGCAGCGACCCGGGGCTTGCAACGACGCCGGGCGTTCAGGCGGAACCGGCTCCGGGCGCGGCCTCTCCGCGACGGTCCGAGCGGCGTCGGTCTTCCTTGCGCATGCCGCCGTTCAGCATCATCAGCTCAAGCCGGATCTCGATCAGGCGCAGTTCGATGGAGCCGAGCGCCAGAAGCAGGATCGACAGACCCAGGGCGGCGGCTTCGAACCCGATGGCCACGACGGTCGCCCCCTGCCCCAGCATACCGCCGGCCAGGAGCGTCAGGGCCAGGGCGGCGGTGCTGAAAGCCACCCCGAAGGCGCCGAGGACCTTCATCATCGAGCGCCGCGGGGCCTCAACGTTGATGCGCGCGCCCGGTTTGCGGCGGTCGCGGCCGCGGCGTTCACTGCTGGCGCGGCGGTCGCCAGGGCCGGCGGGCCCGTCAAGGCCCTGGGCGACGCTCTCGGCTTCTACGGACATGGGCGTCTCACTCTCCGGCTCATTGCATCAGTCTCGACCCACCCGCGCGCGGTCCGACGCCGGCCGGCACCGGGACGTCGGACGCGTCGTAGTTGGCGTTGATGAACAGCGAGGGGGAACCCTTCAGCTGAAGTTCATTGGCCACGATCACCGTCCAGGCGCTGTCGCGCGCCACATCGGCCGTGCCTTCGACGATCAGCCGCGCCGACGGAACATAGATCACGCCCAGCAGGGTCTCGACGTGATCGGCCGAGATCAGGAAGTCCTGCTGGTTGTCCCGCATACTGCCCATGACGAGGCCGGCGTAGGCACCGGATTTGCGGCCGTCCAGATTGACCCGGGCCTCGGCCTTGAATTCGAATTTGGATGCTACGTCGAAGAACAGCACGACGTCCTGGCCCTCCAGCCGCGCGGTATCGTCTATGACCAGATGGCCCTGCCGGAAGAAATGCTCGCCCGGCTCAAGCACAATACGCGCCGTGCCCTTGGCCTCGATACCGCCGCAGTGCCGGCCGGGCTGGATGGAGTGGATCCCGGTCGACACCCTGATCCGGTTGTTCAGTTCCAAGGCGGTACAGGCCCCCGCTTGTCCTGTCACCCGCTCCAGATCCAGACCTGCAAATGGGTCGTCAATCGGAGCTGCGCCGGTATTGGCCGAAGGGCTGATATCACCGCCGGCGGACGTGACAGCCTGAACCGCCGCTGCAGAGATGCGGCCGCCCTGGACCTCGATATCCCGGTTGGAGTGGACCATGCACGAAGGAGCCGTCATCCGGCTGGAGTCCTTCACATGGAGAAGGTCTTTCCCCTGGTCGCCGGTGACGAGGACGCACAAGGGGACCAGCCCCACCGAGGTCGCTGTCGCATCGCCGACGAAATGCCAGCCGCCGGGCGGGAGCATATTGGCGAAGAAGGACGGTCGGTGACCGCTCAAAAGGACCCGGATGCCTCGCTGCCCGGCCTGGTCCACGATTTCATAGGCCCCCTCATATTGCGGGGCGTCGGGCCACTGACTCATCTCGGCTACGACGAAGGAGGCCGCCCGTTCCCTGGCGGCGGCACCGTCGGCCGCCAGGGCCAGGGACGGCGCACCCGCCAGCGCGCCCGCATCGGCGATGGCCTGAAGCCGGCCCTGGGCTGTGCTGACGGCCAGCAGGTCGATCGCCCCAACCCCCAGCAGGAAGAGGGCCGGACCGACGAAGGCGAATTTGAGCGCGATCGAACCCCGGGTCTCGCGCATGAAGCGCCCGAACTGCCTCACCACGACAGCAAGGCCGTTGCGGGTCATGCCGCCTCGCTCCGGGCGAGGGCTTCAGCGGCGGCGCGGACCCCTCGCTCGGCCGCCGACGCGCGCAGGACATATCGCAACTGATAGGTCAGGAGCCGCCAGTTCAGCGGCTTGGTGACGAACGAAGTGGCGCCGAGCCGGAAGGCCTTGTCGATCGCCTCGACATCCTCGCGACCGGTCTGGACGATCACCGCCAGATGCGCGGTGCGCGGGTCAGCCCGCAGCATGGCCAGCGCCGTGAAACCGTCCATGACCGGCATTTCGAGGTCCAGCAGAACCGCGTCGTAGTTGCAGGCCGCAAGCCTCGCCAAGGCTTCCGCCCCGTCGACCGCCACTTCGATCTCGCAGTGGGGCGAAGCCAGGTTGACCTGGGCGAACTCGCGCAAAATGGGGTCGTCGTCCACAAACAGGATGCGGGAGACGTCATCGAGAACGTAGAAAAAGCCGCTCACTCTATTCCCCAAGGTCCTCGCGCGGCCCTTCCCGGCACGCCGACCATGGTTGTTGCTTTAAGGGAGAAGTCATTAATCGTCCGTATAACACCCGATGAAGTCGCTGCGGGATGAGGCATTGCGCAACAAGGACAAGTCTTCGGGCGGTTCGATACGCCGAAAACTCATCGTACTGGTGCTTTCGTCACTGGTGACGACCTGTATCGTTACGGCGACGCTTGCCGGCTGGGTCGACGCCCGCCGCCAGTCGACCCTCGAAACCCAGCGCCTTACACAGACCGCGCAGGTGATCGGTTCGCTGGCGGCGCGCTCGGCGCAGGACAGCGACACCTCCGGCGCCTTTGTGGCGATCCGCTCCATCGGACAGATGCCCGACGTCACCTACGCCCGCATCACCGGTCCGGGCGGGCGGTTGCTGGCCGAAACCGGGGGTGGCGTCCGGCTGAGTTCCGACGCCAGCGTCAACGGAGACCAAGCCGCCTCGCTGTGGTCCGTCCTGAACAGCGGCACCATCCAGGCCAGCGCCCCGATCATGAGCGAGGGCCGGCAGGTCGGCGAGATCACCCTGCTGAGCCAGACACCGGGTCTGAGGGCCCGTATTTTCGGCGCCGTCCTGATCAGCCTCGCGGGCGCCGGCGTGGCCCTGGTGGCCGGCCTGCTGATCGCGCTCCGGATGGCCCGCAGGATCAGCGATCCGATCGTCGAACTGGCCGGTTTCGCCAATACCGTCCGCCAGTCCGAAGACTATACGCGCGGACCCGACATCGCCGCTGACGGGGAAGTGGGCGACCTGGTGTCCGGCTTCCAGGCCATGATGGAAGGCATCCGTCTGCGGGACGACCGGATTGCAGCCCATGTGGCCGGTCTGGAGGAACAGGTCGCGGCCCGGACCGCCGAACTGTCCGAGGCCCGCGACGTCGCCGAGGCCGCCACCGCGGCCAAGTCAGACTTCCTGGCCGTCATGAGCCACGAGATCCGCACCCCGATGAACGGCATCCTGGCGCTGAGCGAACTGCTGTCCAGTTCCGAGCTTCCCGCGCGACAGCGACGCTATGCCGACGTCATCGCCAAGTCGGGCAAGTCGCTGCTGAGCATCATCAACGACATTCTGGACTTCTCGAAGGTCGAGGCCGGAAAGATGGAGCTGGAGTCGGTCGAGGTCGATCTGGCCGAGGCGGCGGAAGACGTCGCCAGCCTGTTCGCCGAACGGGCCATGGAAAAGGGTCTGGATCTGGCGGTCTTCGTCGATCCCCGCATTCCAACGGTGCTCGCTGATCCGACCCGGCTCCGGCAGGTGCTGGGCAATCTGGTCAATAACGCCATCAAATTTACCGAGATGGGCGGCGTTCTGCTGAGCGTCGAGGCCGACGGCGACGGCTATGTCTTCGCTATCACGGACACCGGACCGGGCATCGCCGAGGACAAGCTGCCCAAACTGTTCGAGGCCTTCTCCCAGGCCGACCAGACGACGACGCGCAAGCACGGCGGCACCGGGCTCGGCCTGACCATCTGCGACCGCCTCGTGCGGGCGATGGGCGGCGAATGGCGCCTGTCCAGCCGCGAGGGCGAAGGCTCCACCTTCGCCTTCTTCGCGCCTCTGGAGGCGGCCGGCGAAGCGAGCGAACCGGTGCGCGCCGCCACCGGCCTGAAGGTTGCGATCGACGGCGTCGGGCCGATGACCGAGCGCGCCCTGGTCCGCTATCTCGACCTTTTCGGCATCAGCCGCGGCGAAGCGACAGAGGCATTGGCCGCCGCCTTTGTCGGCCCTGAAGCCCCACATTCCGGCGTTCCCACGGTCGTGATCGTCTCGGCCCAGGACGATGGACAGTCCGGATCGACGGTCATGACCCGGCCGGTACGCCGCTGTGACGTCATGGCCCTGGCCCGCCAGATCTGCGCCGGCGAACCGCTGGCGCTGGACGAAACCGCCTCGGGTCCGGGCGTCGGCCTTCAGTTCCCCGGCGCGCGGGTGCTGGTGGTCGATGATTCCGAGGTCAATCGCGAGGTCGCCTCGGAGGCGCTGCAACGCCTCGGCGTTCATCCGGCCCTGGCCGAGGACGGGCTTCAGGCCGTGGAACGACTGCGGACCGAAACCTTTGATCTGGTGCTGATGGACGGCTCAATGCCCATTCTGGACGGTTTCGAGGCCACCCGGCGCATCCGCGCCGAAGAAGTGGCCGGGAACCGCGGCCGCACGGCGATCATCGCCCTGACCGCCCATGTCGTGGGCTCGGCCGCGAACGCCTGGCGCACGGCCGGCATGGACGGCGTGATCCACAAGCCGTTCACCGTGGACGACCTGACGAAGGCCCTGCTGACCCACTGCGGCGGACTGGCGCGCGAGACCGAGCTGACCCGTCAGGCGGCCGGGGTCGAACCGGGGAGTGATGCTGACGATCTGTTCGACCCGACCATCCGGGCGGAACTGGCGGCCATGGCCGGCGCCGGCCGGTCCGATTTCGTGGAGCGGGTCGAGAACCTCTACACCGTCAATGCGCCGCTACGTCTGCAGGACATTCAAGACGCGGTCGCGGCGGGTGACGCCGAGGCCGCAGCGCGCGGCGCCCATGCCCTGAAGTCGATGAGCCTCAGCCTCGGCGCCTCGGCGGTGGCGGCGGCGACCTCAACGGCCGAGAACGCCGCGCGGGCCGGCCGGATCGAGACGATCGACGTCCCGGCGCTGACGCGTCTGGTGGAGCGGACCCTGGCCGCCTTCGCCGGCGCTCCAGCCCCGGCCCCAGCCCCCGATTCCGCTCCCGCGCCGCCGGTCGCGCCGGATGTCATGAAGCGGTTCGAACGGGCGCTCAGGGAGGGCCATCTGCACCTCGTCTATCAGCCGATGATGGACCGGTCGGGAGGCTTCGCCGGCAAGGTCGAGGCCCTCGTACGCTGGACCTGCCCGGACGATGGCGCGCGCAGTCCGGACGCGTTCGTGCCGGAGCTGGAGGCGGCGGGCGCGATCTCCGAACTCACCGACTTCGTCATGCGCCGCGCCATGCGGGAAGGCGCCGCCCGGGACGACATCCGCATCTCGTTCAACGCCTCGGCCGACGAGTTCCAGACGGTGGAGTTCGCCGAACGCGTCGCCGCCGCCGCGCGCCGGGAGGGTTTCCCGCTGGAAAGGCTCGAGGTCGAGGTGACAGAGACCGCCATCCTCGACATCGAACGGGCCCGTCCGACTCTCGAACGCCTGCAGGCGATGGGCGTATCGGTCGCCCTGGACGATTTCGGCTCCGGCTACACCAGTCTTCACGCGCTTCGGGAGCTGCGCTTCTCCACCCTGAAGATCGACCGCAGCTTCGTCACGCGCTGCACCGAGGACACGGCCTCGGCGGCGATCATCCACGCCGTCATCGGCGTGGGCCGTTCGCTCGGGATGAAGATCGTCTGCGAAGGCGTGGAGACCACCGCCCAAGCCCAGTTCCTGCGAACCGCCGGGGTCCATCTGATCCAGGGCTATGTCTATCAGCGGCCCTGCGCCTTTGCCGACCTGCCCGCGGGCGGAGCAAAGGCAGCGGCATGATCAATCCTTTCTACATCCCGAACCCTGCACCCTGTCTCCGTTATGCCAGGAGGTCCACATGGCCGTCATCGTGATCGTTGACGACGACCCCACGGTGCGACTGATCGGGACGGAGCTTCTTCGCTCCGACGATCACGTCGTGCTCGAGGCTGAGGACGGGGTCGAGGCCCTGAAAATCATCGGATCGATGGCGGTGGACCTCGTCGTGCTCGATATGCTGATGCCCAATATGGACGGGCTGGAAACCATCGGCGAACTGCGCCGGTCGCACCCGAACATCCGGATTCTGGCGATTTCGTCGGGCGGACGGGTGGGTGTTGACCAGTTGCTGCGCACGGCCATGGTGCTGGGCGCCGACGACACGCTGGTGAAGCCGCTACGCCTAGAAACCTTTGCCCGGACAGTCGCGCGGCTGCTGGACCTGCCCCCGGGCGGTCAACCTCCGATCAGCGCCCGCCTCGGGCTCGACTGACGGGTCTATGGCTCGCTGACGGGCTCTCTTCAGCAAGGTAGCGCGCGCCGATATAGGCCGTCGCCAACCACAGCGCCGACCACAGCGCCCAGGCCACAGTGGCCGACTCGAGACTGATTTCGATGTCCCGGGCGGTCCGGAACTGGCTGATCGCGCCAACCACGGCGGCGGCGGCGGCCGACGCGAGCACCACAAGCCGCGACCATGACCGCGCAGCCAGCAAGGCCAGTCCGCCGATCGTGAGCAGGACCGCCGCCAGCAGCCACGGCGGTTCCTGCCGGTTCAGCCCGAACGCAGCATTGAACAGGGCGTAGACCAGAAGCGTGCAGCCGGCGGCGCGAAGGACGAACATGGCAGTGGTCCTGATGACCCCGACAATATCGGCCTCCAGGCTCTCCAATTTGTAAAGCCGGCTCCCCGCTGATCGGCCATCGACCTTGCGGGCCCGCGAGGCGTGGGCTATGGCCCCGCCCCGGCGGAAGGACAAAGATGCGGGATCGTTCCCGGCTCATCCACCATTCCGCCGTTATCTTCCGTCATACGCCGCCGTCCGCCGCCTTCCGCGCCGACCGTTCGCGCGCTGAATCGTGCTATTGGACCGCCCCATGCCCTTCCCCGCCAGCCATCCGTCGCTCGACCGCGCCCTTTCCGAACGCGGCTATGCCGAGCCCACGCCTGTGCAATCCGCCGTGCTGGAGGCCGCGCTGAACGAAGACGGCTCCGGCCGCGACCTGCTGGTTTCGGCCCAGACCGGTTCGGGCAAGACGGTCGCCTTCGGCCTGGCCCTGGCCCCCACCCTGCTGGGCGAGGCCGAAAAATTCGCCGAATTCGGCGCCCCGGTGGCCCTGGTCATCGCCCCGACCCGCGAACTGGCGCTGCAGGTCTCCAATGAGCTGCAATGGCTGTACGCCCAGACCGGCGCCCGCATCGTCTCCTGCGTCGGCGGCATGGATCCCAAGGTCGAACGTCAGGCGCTGAATCGCGGCTGTCACATCGTCGTCGGCACGCCGGGCCGACTGCGCGACCACCTCGAGCGCGGATCGCTGGACCTGACCACCCTCAAGGCCGTCGTGCTGGATGAAGCCGACGAGATGCTGGACATGGGCTTCCACGAGGACCTGACCTTCATCCTCGAGACCGCCCCGGCCGAGCGCCGCACCCTGATGTTCTCGGCGACGCTGGCGCGCGACATCGTCCAGCTGGCCAAGACCTATCAGCAGAACGCCCTGCGCATCGATACGGTCGCCGGCAACGTCTCGCACGCGGACATCGAGTACAAGGCCATCCGGGTCGCCCCCAATGAGGTCGAGCTCGCCGTCGTCAATGTGCTGCGCTATTTCGAAGCTCCCGGCGCCCTGGTGTTCGCCAACACCCGCGAGCGGGTCAAGCATCTGACCTCGAGCCTGCGCGAACGCGGCTTTTCGGTCGTCGGCCTGTCGGGTGAACTGACCCAGAGCCAGCGGTCCGAGGCCCTCCAGGCGCTGCGCGACGGCCATGCGCGCGTCTGCGTCGCCACCGACGTGGCGGCGCGCGGTCTGGACCTGCCCGATCTGGGTCTGGTCATCCACGCCGAAATCCCGGTCAACAAGGCCGGACTGCTGCACCGTTCGGGCCGCACCGGCCGGGCCGGCAAGAAGGGCGTCTCGGTCCTGCTGGTCAGCTATACGCGCCGCCGCAAGGTCGAGTTGATGCTGCAATCGGCCTCGATCAACGCGGAATGGTCGGGCCCGCCCTCGGCCGAGATGATCCTCGAGAACGACCGCAAGCGGATGCTGGCCGATCCGGTCCTGACCGCCCCGGTCGAGGACGAGGACATGCTGGCCCTCGGCAGGCAATTGCTGGAGAAGACCACGCCCGAACAGGTCGCCGCCGCCCTGATCCGCCTGTACCAGCAGAAGCTGCCGGCCCCGGAAGACGTCTATGACGACGAGCGGATGAAGCGCCAGCAGGCCACCGGCAAGAACGACAAGGGCCAGGCCGACGTGCCCTATACCGATTTCGCCCGCGGCGGCGACATGACCTGGTACCGGATCAACATCGGCCGCGACAAGAACGCCGACCCGAAATGGCTGATGCCGACCATCTGCCGTCTCGGCCATGTGACCAAGCGCGACATCGGTTCGATCAAGATCTTCGAGCGCGAGACCAAGTTCGAGATCACCCAGGAGATGCAGGCGAAATTCGAGGCCGCCATCGCCCTGGGCCTTGAGGACGGGGTCAAGATCGACCCGGCCATCAAGCCGGGCCCGACCGAGAAGCCCGTCAGCCGCTGGGACAAGAAGCCCGCCGCGGGCGGCGACCGTCCGGACAAGAAGCCGTGGAAGGCCCGCGAGGAAGGCGGCGACAAGCCGGCCTGGAAGCCGCGTGAGGACCGTCCCGAAGGGGCGAAGAAGCCGTGGGTCAAGCGTGACGACTCCGCTCCTGCGGCCGAGGGCAAAAAGCCCTGGGTCAAGCGCGAGGAGACCGGCGACAAGCCGGCCTGGAAGGCCCGCGAGGACCGTCCGCAGGGTGAGAAGAAGCCATGGGTGAAGCGCGACGACGCCGCCGCGCCGGCCGCCGAAGGCAAGAAGCCATGGGTCAAGCGCACGCCCAACGATCCGACGCCGGACGGCAAGAAGCCCTGGGTCAAGAAGCCCGCGGCCGAGGGCAAGACACCGTGGACCCCGCGCTCGGACGCGGAGCCGGCCGCAGCGGGCGACAAGCCGTGGAAAGGCAAGCCCAAGGGCGGCGACCGTCCGTGGGCGGCCAAGGACGCACGCGGCAAGCCCGCCGAAGCCAGGGCTCCCTACAAGGGCAAGACCCCCCGCTGACTCGCTGCCGACCGTCCTGATCGCGAGGATTGATCCGCCCCTGTAACCGTTTACGGTGCCCGCAGAACAAGAAGCTGCGGGCAGGAAACATATGGCGGACGTGCGGCTGACCGGCGTGACCAAGAGCTTCGGAACGACCGAGGTTCTGAAGGGCATCGACCTCGAGATCGCCGACGGCGAGTTCGTGGTCTTCGTCGGGCCGTCCGGATGCGGCAAGTCCACCCTGCTGCGCACCATCGCCGGTCTGGAAGAGGTCAGCGGCGGCCAGATCGCCATCGGCGGCAAGGTCGTCAACGACCTGGGCCCGTCCGACCGGGGCATAGCCATGGTGTTCCAGTCCTACGCCCTCTATCCGCACATGAGCGTCTACGAGAACATGGCTTTCGGCCTGAAACTGGCGAAGGCGGACAAGGCGGAGATCGACCGGCGGGTGCGCGGCGCAGCAGAGACGCTGAACATCACCGAACTGCTGGAGCGAAAGCCCAAGGCCCTGTCGGGCGGTCAGCGCCAGCGGGTCGCCATCGGCCGGGCCATCGTGCGCGAACCGCAGGTCTTCCTGTTCGACGAGCCCCTGTCCAACCTCGACGCCGCCCTGCGGGTGCGGATGCGCTATGAGTTCGCCAGCCTGCACGAGCGGCTGAAGACGACCATGGTCTATGTCACCCACGACCAGGTCGAGGCCATGACCCTGGCCGACCGGATCGTGGTGCTGAACGCCGGGATCATCGAACAGGTCGGCCGGCCGATGGACCTGTATGAGCGGCCCCGCAACCTGTTCGTGGCCGAGTTCATCGGCAGCCCGAAGATGAACCTGTTGCCGGCCGAGATCGTCACCGCCACGGCGACCGGCGCGACAGTGCGCACCGCGGCGGGAGAGACGCTGAGGGTCGCCGTCGACGCCGCGCGGGCCAGGGCGGGCGACAAGGTCACGCTCGGAGTCCGACCCGAGCATCTGAGCCTGGAGGGCGAGGCCGACGCCATATCGGCGAAGGTGACCTTCGTCGAAACCCTGGGCCACGCCACCTATGCCTATCTGGGCGCCGGCGAGACGCCGGTGACGGTGCTGCTGCCGGGCGATGCGCGGCCCGCGACGGGCGCGACCCTGGGTCTGCGCGTGCCGGCCGTTCAGGCCCATCTGTTCGACGCCGCCGGCGAGGCTTTTGCCCGGCTGTAGGTCCAAGGCGTGTTGCATCGCACAAAGCAACGCCCCTAGATGCGAGGATGCCAGCCCCGGCCACGCTCACCGTCGATCTGAATGCGCTCTCCGCCAATTTCCACGCGCTGGAGGCGGTCGGCGGCGTCCCGGTGCATCCGGTGGTCAAGGCGGACAGCTATGGCCTCGGCGCCGCGGCCTGCGCGCAGCGGCTGATGATCGAGGGCGCACGGACCTTCTTTGTGGCGCGGGCCGGCGAGGGCGAGCGGCTGCGGCAGGCCGTCGGAGCGGAGCCCGCCATCTATGTGCTGGACGGCTGCCTGACCGGTCGCGCCCCCCGGTTGCGCGCGGCGGATCTGCGTCCGGTCCTGAACACCGGCGCCCAGCTGGCCGAATGGCGCGCGGCGGGCGGCGGCGCCTGCGGCCTGCAGATCGACACCGGCATGAACCGGCTGGGCTTCCGGCCCGAGGCCGCGCCCGAACCGTTCGACGGGCTGGAACTGGTGCTCAGCCATCTGGCCTGCGCCGACGATCCCGCCGAGCCGATGAATGGCCGCCAGCGGGACGCCTTCGCCGCCGTAGCCGCCCGCTATCCCGGCGCGCTGAGATCTTTCGCAAACTCAGGCGGCGTCTTCCTCGGCGCCGACTACACCTTCGACTCGGCCCGGCCCGGCATATGCCTCTACGGCGGCGGGCCCGAGGGCCGTCCCGATTCGCGGATACGGCCCGTGGCGACCCTGTCGGCCGAGGTGCTTGAGCTGCTCGACGTCCCCGCCGGCGAGACCGTCGGCTATTCCCGGACCTTCACGGCGACGCGGCCGACCCGGATCGCCACCTGTGCGGCGGGCTACGCCGACGGCGTGCTGCGCAGCTACAGCCCGCGGGGCCGGGTGTTCGTCGCCGGCGTATTGCGGCCGATCGTCGGGCGGGTGTCGATGGACGCCTGCGCCGTCGATGTGACCGGGCTGGACGTCGCCGTCGGCGACCGTGTCGAACTGTTCGGCGCCAACCGCCTGCTGGACGACGCCGCCGCGGCGGCGGGCACCATCGGCTATGAGTTGCTCAGTGCGATCACGGCCCGCGTGCCGCGGGTCTACCTCGGCTGAAACCGGTCAGCGGGCGTCCCGCACCACCTCGCCGCCCTTGATGACCACCGGCACCGTCTCCAGCATCCGCACATCGGCCAGCGGATCGCCCGAAACGGCGATCAGGTCGCCATAGCGTCCGGCCACGATGGCGCCGACGTCGCGCTCGCGGCCAAGGGCCTGTGCAGCGTTCCAGGTGGCGGCGCGGATCGCCTCGGCCGGGGTCATGCCGTACTCGACCATGACCGCGAACTGTCTGGCGTTCTGGCCGTGCGGATAGATGGCGGCGTCAGAACCGAACACCATCCTGGCCCCGGCGCGGTGGGCCGCGCGGAAATTGTCGCGCTGCAACTGCCCGATCTCCCGGTCCTTGCGCAGGTTGTCCTCGGTCGTGCCGAACTCGGTGCCCGTCGCCTGGGTGAAATCGGTATTGTAGATGTCGAACGAGAGCCAGGTCCCGCGCTGAACAGCCAGACGAATACCCTCGGCATCGATCAGCGAGGCGTGTTCGATGGTGTCGATGCCGGCGCGGATGGCGTCGGCGATGCCCGAGGCGCCGTGGGCGTGGGCGGCGACCTTCAGCCCCCACATATGCGCCTCGTCGGCGACGGCGGTCAGTTCCGCCAGACTCATCTGCTGTTGGCCGGGCTCGGTATTGCGCGAGAAGACGCCGCCGGTGGCGCAGACCTTGATCACCTGGGCCCCGTATTTCCGCACCTCGCGGACGGCAAGGCGGGCGGCCTCGACCCCGTCGGCATTGAACGGATTGGCGCGCGCGAAAGAGCGCGGCAGGCCGGTCTGGTCGCAATGGCCGCCGGTGGCCCCGAAGGAGGCGCCGGCGGGGATGACCCGCGGGCCCTCGACGAAGCCGCCGTCGATGGCCTGGCGCAGGGCGACATCGGCGAAGTCGGGTCCGCCCAGGTTCCGCACCGTGGTGAAGCCGGCCATCAGATTGGCCCGGGCATGGCCGACCTGCAGGATAGCGCCGAAGTCGTCGGCGTAGTCCAGTTCGTTCCAGCCCGAGACATAGGGGGTGGAGGCCAGATGGACGTGCATGTCTATCAGGCCCGGCAACAGGGTCAGGCCCGGCAGGTCCAGCCGCCGCGCATCCGCCGGCAGGTCGGCAGGGACAGCCGTCCCGACCGACACGATCCGGCCGTCCGTGACCACGACCACGGGATTGTCGACGTATCGTCCGCGTTCGACATCGACCATCCGCGCGGCCGAGACGACAAGCGTGTCGGCGTGGGCGGGGGCGGCCAGGCCCAGTGTGAGAGCGATGGTGGCGGCCAGCCGGTGCAGCATGGTGATCTCCCCTGTCCGGCGAAGCTGGCATGTCGCGGGGCGCGGGACAACATGATCGTTGTTAACCCGCGTCGCCTTCGCTAACCCGGACCGATCTTCACCGGAGCCGTCCATGCCCCGCCCGACCGACCGTTTCGAAGGCACTTCGAACTATATCGCCACCGACGATCTGAAGATCGCCGTCAACGCCGCCGTCGCGCTGGAACGGCCACTGCTGATCAAGGGCGAGCCCGGCACCGGAAAGACCGTCCTCGCCTATGAGATCGCGAAGGCCATGAATGCCCCGCTGATCACCTGGCATATCAAGTCGACCACCAAGGCCCACAACGGCCTGTATGAATATGACGCCGTCTCGCGTCTGCGCGACAGCCAGCTGGGCGAGGCCCGCGTGCACGACGTGCGCAACTACCTCAAGCCCGGCAAGCTGTGGGAGGCCTTTACGGCCCCGAACCGGCCCGTCCTGCTGATCGACGAGATCGACAAGGCCGACATCGAGTTTCCAAACGACCTGCTGCAGGAACTCGACCGCATGGAATTCTACGTCCAGGAGACGGACGAGACGATCCGCGCCGAGGTCCGCCCCGTGGTCGTCATCACTTCGAACAATGAGAAGGAGCTGCCCGACGCCTTCCTGCGCCGCTGCTTCTTCCACTACATCCGCTTCCCCGATGACGAGACGATGAAGGCCATCGTCGAGGTCCATTTTCCCGGCATCAAGCCTCGGCTGGTCTCCGAGGCGCTCAGGACCTTCTACGAAATCCGCGACACGCCGGGCCTGAAGAAGAAGCCCTCAACCTCGGAACTGCTGGACTGGCTCAAGCTGCTGCTGGTCGACGACGTCGATCCGGCGACCCTGCGCGAGACATCTCCCAACAAGCTGATCCCGCCCCTGCACGGGGCCCTGTTGAAGAATGAGCAGGACGTCCACCTGTTCGAGCGCCTCGCCTTTCTGGGCCGGCGCGAAGGCTCCCGGCCCGGGGGCTGAAACGCGCCGGTGAGCAGTTGTCGTTCTCGCCTTACTGAGATTTCACTGGAAAACGAATCCGTCGCGCGCAGGATGGGGGCGTGACCAGGACCGCAAGTCTATGACCGTTCGTCCCTTTCTGATCCCGATTCTGTGCGCCACTTCGGCGCTCGCCGCCTGTGACGGCAGCAATTCGGTGCGTATCTCGTCGACACGCAGCGTTGATGGCGGCCCCGAGGGCGTGCTCAAGGTGGTCGAAACCCTGCAATGTCCCCAGACCATGGGCTCGCTGACCCGCCAGGGCTCGGCCTCCGCCGCCGGCACCGTCTGCACCTATGTCGGCCCCAAGGGCGCCGAGGCGAGCCTGCACCTCGTGCCGCTGGACGGGGATACGCCCGCCAATATTCTCAAGGCCTTCGAGCAGCGCCTGTCCGGCGATATGCCCCGCACCGTCCGGCAACTGCAGGAGCCGGAAACCGTCGCGGGTGCGGAAGCCACGTCGGGGTCCGCGGCCGCTGACCGCGCCTCCGTCCGGGCGCCCGGCGTGGCTGTCGAGGCCCAGGGCGACGAGGCTACTGTCAGCCTTCCCGGCGTTCGCATCGAAACCCGCGGCGACAAGGCCAGCGTGCGCATCGGCGGCTTCCACATCGACGCCGACGACAGCAGCGGCTCCGCCCGCATCAGCGGCTCAGGCGGCGATGGCGAGAACGTCAGCATCAACGCCCGCAATGACGCCGCCGAGATCCGGACCAGTGCCGGCGGGGGGGCCACCCGCTCCAGCTGGATTCTGACCGACAATCGCCCGTCCGAACGGGGATGGCGGCTGGTCGGCTACGAGGCCCGCGGACCGGTCGGCGGGCCTCTGGTGGTCGCGACCGTGCGCTCCCGGGATACGGACAGGGGCCGCGCCTTCGAGGACGCCAGGGACCTTGTCGCGCTCAACGTCGGGGAATAAACCGCCGGGCCTGCTTGATCGCGACGGCTGGATGCGTCACCTGACCTGCCCAGCAAGCAGGAACGAACCTTGGCCGCAACGCCCCGATCCGCCTCGCCGAAGGAACCGCGCGCCTGGCAGCGCATGCTGTCCGGCCGCCGTCTCGACCTGCTCGATCCCTCGCCCTTCGACATCGAGATCGAGGACATCGCCCACGGCCTCGCCCGCGTCGCCCGCTGGAACGGCCAGACCATAGGCGAGCATGCCTTTTCGGTGGCCCAGCACTCCTGCGTCGTCGAGGAGATCGCCGCCCACATCAAGCCGGGGCTTGAGCCGAAATGGCGGCTGGCCGCCCTGCTGCACGACGCCTCTGAATATGTGATCGGCGACATGATCTCGCCCTTCAAGTCCGCGCTGGGCGTCAACTACAAGGCCTTTGAGGCCCGGCTGGAAGGCGCCATCCACGTCCGCTTCGGCCTGCCGCCGAAGAACCCGGTGGAGATCAAGACCCTGATCAAGAAGGCCGACCGCGCCTGCGCCTTCTTCGAGGCGACCCAGCTGGCCGGCTTCAATCGCAAGGAGTCCCTGACCCTGTTCGGCGTGCCGCCCCGGGGCTATGACCTCGTCATCGACCCCCTCCCGGCTCCGGTGGCCCAGCAGCGCTACCTGGAGCGTTACCGGGTGCTGGCCGAGGCCGTTGGACTGATCCCCGCCCCCGACGCCTGGCATACGGAATAGCGATGGCGACGCGGGACGATCCGACCCGGGGAGAGGCGGGCGTCCGCATCGGCCTGTCGGCCGTCGTCATCGCCCTGCGCGACCGCAAGGCCTGCGTCCTGACCACGCCCGGCGACGCCCCTCCCGGCGAGGCGCCCGTGGCCGCCCTCCCCTTCGGTCCGTTCGATCCCGCCCGCGACCGGACCTTCGAACGGGCCCTGCGCGACTTCGTCACGGCCCAGACCGGCTTCCGCCTCGGCTTCGTCGAACAGCTCTACACCTTCGGCGACCTCGGCCGGGCCAGTCCCCGCGCCACGCCGGGGCCCGAGCGGCGGCGCGAGGTCTCGGTCGGCTATCTGGCGCTGACCGCCGACGCCGCCGCGGCGCCGCAGGCCGAGGCGCGCTGGACCCCGGTGCTGGACATCTTCCCGTGGGAGGATCGCCGCGACGGCCCGGCCCCCTGCGTCGCCCCGCTGATCGCCGGCCTCGCCGAATGGGCCGGAGACGACGCCCGGCGCCAGGCCCGGATCGAAACCCTGTTCGCCGCCGTCCCGACCCAGCGTTGGAACGAGGGCCGGGTTCTGGAACGCTATGAACTGCTCTACGAGGCCCGGCTGGTGGCCGAGGCCGCCCGTGACCAGAACCGGGCACCGCCTCCGGGCGCCCCCGGCCGGGCCATGGCCTCGGATCACCGGCGCATCCTCGCCACCGGCCTCGGGCGACTGCGCAGCAAGCTCAAATACCGGCCGGTGCTGTTCGATCTGATGCCGCCGACCTTTACCCTGTCCGAATTGCAGGCCGCCGCAGAGGCGATCACCGGCCTGTCGCTGCACAAGCAGAATTTCCGCCGCGGCGTCGAACGCACAGGCCTGGTCCAGGCCACCGGGAGACTGTCTTCAGCGACCGGCGGACGCCCGGCCGAACTGTTCCGTGTCGCCGACGGCGACCTGACGACCGGCGAGGCGCTGGGCCTGCCCCTGCCCGCCCAGCGCTGATGCGATTTATCGGCGATCCGGCTTGCGGCCCCGGCCCCGGCCCATTAGAGAGGCCGCTCGCTCGACCAAGCGTCTATCGGCCCCGCGGAGAGGTGGCAGAGTGGTCGAATGTACCGCACTCGAAATGCGGCGTGCCTTTGCGGGCACCGTGGGTTCGAATCCCACCCTCTCCGCCATTCGCTTCCTGTTGTACGGTCACCCCTCGCGGGACAGCCGGCGCCCCTGCGAGATGACAGAATGACGATCCTTCGCTGTCCGATCTCGCCCTTCGACGATCAGAAGCCGGGCACCTCCGGCCTGCGCCGGCCGACGCGCGTATTTTCGGCTCCGGGCTATCTGGAGAGCTTTCTGCAGGCGATCTTCGAGGCCGATCCCCCGCCGCCGGGCGCGGCCCTGGTGGTGGGCGGGGACGGCCGCTATTTCGCCGACAAGGCGGCGGAGACGACCGCCCGCATGGCGCTGGCCAACGGCTACGCCCGGGTCATCATTGGCCGCGGCGGCCTGATGTCGACACCCGCGGTCTCGGCCCTGATCCGCAGGCGCGGCGCCTGGGGCGGGGTGATCCTCTCGGCCAGCCACAACGCCGGCGGAGTCGACGGCGATTTCGGCGTCAAATACAACACCGCCTCGGGCGGGCCCGCGTCCCAGGATCTCGGCGACGCCATCCACCGCCGCACCCTCGCCCTGACCGAATACCGCACCCTGTCCGGCCCGGCGGTCGACCTCGACCGGATCGGCGAGCAGGACCTCGGGGCCGGCACGATCGAGATCGTCGATCCGACCACGGATTATCTGGCGACGCTCGAGCCGCTGTTCGACTTCCCCGCCATCGCCGCCCTGCTCAAGGGCGGATTCCGTTTCCGCTTCGACGCCATGAACGCCGTCACCGGACCCTATGCCCACGCCCTGTTCGAGGATCGGCTGGGCGCCCCGCCCGGCACGGTCATGCGCGGCCGACCCCTGCCCGATTTCGGCGGCGAGCCCCCCGATCCCCATCTCGACCACCTGGCCGCGCTCGCGGCCGAGATGTTCGGGCCTGAGCCGGTTGACCTGGCCGCCGCCTCCGACGGCGACGGCGACCGCAACATGATCCTCGGCCCCGGCCTCGTCGTGTCCCCCGGCGACAGCCTCGCCGTCATCGCCGCCAACGCCCGTCTGTTGCCCGCCTTCGAGGGCGGCGGGAGCTTCGGCGTGGCCCGATCGATGCCGACCAGCCGCGCCCTTGATCGCGTCGCGGAGGCCCTGGGTCTGGATTTCCACGAGACGCCCACCGGCTGGAAATGGTTTTCCAGTCTTCTCGACGCGGGCACGATCCGGCTTTGCGGTGAAGAGAGTTTCGGCACGGGATCCGACCACATCCGGGAAAAGGACGGCCTCTGGGCCGTGCTGTGCTGGCTCAACATCCTGGCCGCCCGCGGGACGTCCGTCGGCGAACTGCTGGGCGACCACTGGGCCCGCTTCGGCCGGGACTATTACCAGCGCTGCGATTTCGAGGGGCTGGATGCCGATGTCGCCGGGCGCCTCATGGCCGACCTGGGCGCCTTGTCAGCGAGCGAGGCCGACGCCCTTTGCCCCGATCTGACGGTGGGTTCGATCGACAGCCTCGCCTATCGCGACCCGGTCAACGGCGCGTCGGCCACGGATCAGGGCATCCGGCTTTCGGTCGGTGATCGGGGCCGGATCACCTACCGGCTGTCCGGCACCGGCTCGGCAGGCGCGGCCCTGCGCGTCTATCTCGAGCAATACGCCGGGCCCGGCGAGGCGCTGCATCACGACCCGCGGCAGGTTCTGGCCCCCCTGCTCGCCGCCGCCCAGACCATCGCGGGGATCCCCGCGCGCACCGGCCTGTCAGGCCCGACCGCGATCAGCTGATCTCAGCCACAGGGAACCCCATGGGCCGTCTCCTCGAGGAACTGGACTACAGGGCGACCCCGATGGGGCCGATCAGCCTGCGCCGGCGCTGGGTCTCCGCCATCGATGCCGACGTCTATGAGGTCCTGCTCGGGGACGAACATCTGATGTCCAGCCTGTTCACGGTCGGCGAGACCCAGCTGTCGACGCTCGGCCTTGAGTGGGCCCGGGGCGAGGCGCTCAGGGTGCTGATCGGCGGCCTCGGTCTCGGCTATACGGCCAGGGCGGCCCTGTCGGACCCGCGGGTGCGCGAGGTCGAGGTCGTCGATGTGCAGGAGGCGGTGATCGACTGGCAGCGCCAGGGCCTGACCCCGATGGGCCGCACCCTCGCAGACGACCCGCGGTGCCGGCTGACCCAGGCGGACTTCTTCGCCCGGTTTGACGGCGCCGACGGCGACTGGGACGTCATCCTGCTGGATATCGACCACTCTCCCAGCCGCTGGCTGGCGCCGCTGCACGCCGACTTCTATGGCGAGGCCAGTCTGCGCCGGATGCGCGCCTGCCTTGTTGACGGCGGCGTCTTCGGGCTCTGGTCGGACGATCCGCCGGATCCCGACTTCATGGCCCGCCTCAAGGCGGTCTTCAGCGAGGTCGACGCCCCGCAGGTGGCCTTCGCCAATCCGCTGACGGGCGAACCGTCCCACTGCACCATCTATCGCGGCCGGAAGTAGCGGCGCCCGACTGGACTTGGACGGCCGCTCGGTGCTCTGTTGCACACTGACAAAAAGGGCGCGGCCGCAGACGGCGGCACAAGACGCCCGGAAACGTCCCGGGGATTCCACCATGAAACGCGCCTCCCTCACCACGGTCGCCCTGCTGGCGCTCGCCTGCCCGGCCGCCGCCCAGACGGCTGAACCGATCGCGGTCCCGCTTCCCGCCCAGGACGGGACCGCCGTCCCCGCTGCCGCTGACACGCCAGAATGGGACGTGCAGAACCCGCCCGGACCGTCGCGCGACATTCCGATCGACGTCACCCGCGGCACCTGGATGTCCCTTGACGTTAGCCCCGACGGCCGGACCATCGTCTTCGACCTGCTGGGCGACATCTATGTCATGCCGGTCGCCGGCGGCGAGGCGCGGGCCATCGCCTCGGGGGTGGCCTGGGACATGCAGCCGAAATGGTCGCCCGACGGCCGCCACATCGCCTTCACCTCCGACCGGGCCGGCGGCGACAATATCTGGATCATGGACGCCGACGGCTCCAACCCGACCCAGGTGTCGAAGGAGAGCTTCCGCCTGCTGAACCAGCCCGAATGGTCGCCGGACGGCCAGTTCATCGTCGGCCGCAAACATTTCACCTCGTCCCGCTCGCTGGGGGCCGGCGAGATGTGGATGTACCACCGCTCGGGCGGGTCAGGCGTGCAGCTGACGGAGCGCCGCACCCAGCAGAAGGACACGGGCGAGCCTGCCTTCTCGCCCGACGGCCGGTATCTGTACTTCAGCGACGACGCCACGCCCGGCGCGACCTTCGAATATTCGAAGGACGTCAACACCCAGATCTACGTCATCCGCCGCCTCGACCGCGAGACCGGCGAGATCGACGCCTATGTGACCGGCCCCGGCGGCTCGATCCGTCCGACGCCCTCGCCCGATGGCCGGTCGCTCGCCTTCATCCGCCGGGTTCGCTACCAGTCGGTGCTCTATGTGATGGACATCGAATCCGGGCGCGAGACCCCGGTCTTCTCCGGCCTCGACCGCGACCTGCAGGAAACCTGGGCCGTCCACGGCGTCTATCCGGCGATGAGCTGGACCCCCGACAATCGCTCCATCGTCTTCTGGGCCGACGGCCGCATCCAGCGCGTCGACGTCGCCTCCGGAACGGTCGCCGACATTCCCTTCCGCGTCACCGACACCCGTCGGGTGCAGGACACGGTCCGCGTCCCGATCGAGGTCGCGCCCGAGACCTTTGACGTGAAGATGATCCGCTGGGCCCGACCCTCGCCCGACGGAACCCGGGTGGTGTTCGAGGCGCTCGGAAACCTCTGGACCCGCGACCTGCCGACCGGAACGGCGCGGCGGCTGACGCGTCAGAGCGACCATTTCGAACTCTATCCCAACTGGTCCCGTGACGGCCGGTCGATCGTCTACAGCACCTGGGACGACCAGGACCTCGGCTCGGTCCGCGTGGTCCCGGCTTCGGGCGGCGTCGGCCGCGTCGTGACCCCGCGTCCCGGCCACTATGTCGAGCCGGTGTTCTCTCCGGACGGGCGCACCGTGGTCTATCGCGCCACCGGCGGCGGCGCGTTGATGCCCGCCCTGTGGACCCGCAACCCCGGCGTCTATCGCATCCCGACGGCCGGCGGAGAGCCGGTCCTGGTGACCGACGAAGGGTCCCGGCCCCAGTTCGGCGCCGACGACGACCGCCTGTTCCTGTCGAGCCGCGACGGCGACAAGCAGTCTCTGATCTCGGTCGATCTGGACGGTGACGACGAACGCACCCACCTGACCTCGGAATGGGCTGCCGAAATCGCCGTCTCGCCCGACGGCGCCTGGATCGGCTGGACCGAGCGGTTCAACGCCTATGTCGCCCCCTTCGTCGCCACGGGGCGCCCGATCACCATCAGCGCAGAGGGCAGGTCCCTGCCCCAGGCCCGGGTCACCCGCGACGCCGGCGAATGGCTGAGCTGGTCCGGCGACAGCCGCCGGCTGCAGTGGTCGCTGGGGCCGGAACTCTTCACCCGTGACCTGAACCAGGCCTTCGCCTTCGTCGACGGCGCGCCCGAGGAACTGCCCAAGCCGGACGAGACGGGGATCAACCTGGGCTTCACCGCCCGGACAGACCGACCGGAGGGCCGCATGGCCCTGACCGGCGCCCGGCTGATCACCATGAACGGGTCCGAGGTGATCGAGAACGGGGTCATCATTCTCGACGGCGCGCGGATCGAGGCCATCGGGCCTGCGGCGACCACAGCGGTGCCGGCCGGGGTTCCGGTAATGGACATGAGCGGCAAGACCATCATGCCGGGCCTGATCGACGCCCACTGGCACGGCCCCATGGGGTCGAACGAGATCATCCCCGAACAGAGCTGGATCAACTACGCGTCGCTCGCCTTCGGCGTGACCACGATCCACAACCCCTCGGCCGATACCAGCGAGATCTTCGCCCATAGCGAACTGGCCCGGACCGGCCGGGTCGTGGCGCCGCGCATCTTCTCGACGGGCACCATCCTGTACGGGGCGACGACCGCCTTCACCGCCCAGGTGGACGACCTCGACGACGCCCTCTCGACCCTGCGACGGATGCAGGCCGCCGGGGCGTGGAGCGTCAAGAGCTACAACCAGCCGCGCCGCGACCAGCGCCAGCAGATCATCGAGGCGGCGCGCCAGCTTAACATGATGGTCGTCCCGGAGGGCGGCTCGCTGTTCCAGCACAATATGACGATGATCGTCGACGGCCACACCACGATCGAACACTCGATCCCGCTGGCCAACCTCTATGACGACGTCCACCAGCTCTGGCGCCAGACAGGGGTGGCCTACAACCCGACCCTGGCGGTGGCCTATGGCGGCAGCTACGGCGAGAACTACTGGTACCAGGAGAGCGAGGTCTGGAACCATCCGATCCTGACCCGGTATGTGCCGCGCCGCACCCTCGACGCCCGCGCCCGCCGTGTGGTCACCCTGCCCGACAACGAATGGAACCACATCTCGGTCGCCCGTGAGGCCCGGCGTCTGGCCGACCAGGGTGTGATGGTGACGATCGGCGCGCACGGACAACGCGAGGGTCTGGCGGCGCACTGGGAACTGTGGAGCCTGGCCCAGGGCGGCATGACGCCGCTCAATGTGATCCGGGCCGGCACCCTCGACGGCGCGCGCTCACTCGGACTCGACGGTGACCTCGGTTCGCTCGAGGTCGGCAAGCTCGCCGACATGGTGGTGCTGGACCAGAACCCGCTGGACAACATCCGCAACACCACGGCGATCGCCTACACCATCGCCAACGGCCGCGTGTACGACCAGGACATGAACGAGGTCGCGCCGCGGCAGCGCGCCCGCGCCCCTTTCTGGTTCGCCGGGGCCGGTGGCGAGGGCGTGGCGGCCAGCGCGACGGAGACGGACACGCACGGGCACGACTAGAGGGGTCGGGCCACGGCCCGAAAACCTCAGCGCGACAGACTGCCCTCGACCTGCAGGGTGGCGTCGGTGTTCTCGACCACGCCGAGGGTCCGGACATCGACGCCATGGTCGGTCTGCAGCGCCGCCAGCCAGCCGAATACCGCCGCGCTGGAGCCGCTCGCTATCCGGAACCCCAGCCCGCCTGAGGCGTCCATGGCGGTCGACACCTCGAGACCTGCCGCCTCGGCCGTGCGGCGCGCCAGCGGCTCCAGCCCGCCGGCATCGGCCGCGACCGGCTCCGGGGATTGCAGCCGCGCAAGGCGCAGCAGCCCCGCGCGCACCTCGACCAGTTCCGCTTCAGCCTCGACGCGCTCGGCCGCCGCGGCCTCGCGCCAGACGAGCGCGGGACGGATCACGCCGAGCCAGACGATCACGACCGCCGCGAGCAGAACCATCAGCCCCAGCATCCGCTGTTCGCGCAAGGTGCGCCCGTCCCACCACTGGTGAGCCCGCCCGAAGAGGTCCTTCATCGCGCCGCTCCTATGGTGATGTCGCTGACCACGCGCCCGGCGTCATCGAGCGTGCCGGTCTTGGTCACGGTCAGGCCCGCGCCCGCCATGGAGCTCTTGATGGCGGCCATGTCGCCATAGTCGGGATGGCTGATCGTGGCCTTCACCCCGCTCTCGGGATCAGCGATCAGGATGTCGAGTTCCGCGCCCTCGACTCCCTCGACCGCTGTGAACAGGGCGGCGGCCACGGCGCTGACACCGCCCGGCGGCGGGGCCGTGGCGACACGCCGGCGCAGCGCCGCAATCGGGTCAGGGTCGCGAGCGAGCTCGGGCTGCGCCGTCGCAATCGCGGCCAGCGCCCCGGACCGGGCTCGTTCGGCGGCCATGTCGTCCCGCGCGGCGGTCGTCAGCAACAGAACCAGCGGTGAAACGACGACCAGGGCGGCCAGAACCGCCGCCCGTCGCCAGCCGCCCACCGCCGCCCGGGCGCGCACGCCCGGGTCGAGCAGATTGATCAGCGGCGCCCGTGCGGCCTCGACGAGGGCGCGTTCGACGATGGCCGGATCCTCGACCTCCACCACCCGCCGGCCGGCGGCGACCAGATCGACCAGATCGGCCTGGACCGTGGCGGCGAAGCGCCGGCCGCGCAGCGCGACGCCGTCGCCGAACGCCACGGCCGACAGCGCGTCCTCCGCCGGGGGCTCGGCGAGGGTCAGGACATCCGGGATCATCACAGCGGCGGCTACCCCGAGCGCGGCCAGATAGTCTGTCCAGGCCTCGATCAGGGAGGCGCTGACCACGGCGACCAGTCGGGGCTCGCCCGGCGGCGGCGGCGGCCCCAGTACGGTCCACAGCCGGTCCGGCGCCCCGGCGACCTGATCGCGCAGCATCCAGGTCGCCGCAGCCCTTGCCTGGGCGGCCCCACCCGGCGGCAGGTCCACCCAGCGCACCAGCACGTCCGCCCCGGGCGTGACCGCGACCGTGTGCATGACCTCGACCGCTCCGGCGCCGTCGAGCGTCAGCTCACCCCGGTCCACGACAATGCCCCCGGCGTCGATCACCAGAAAGGGCGCCGGCTGGCTGCCGGTCGCGGGAATCAGGATCAGGCGGGTCAGTTTCATTCGTCGGGCGTCCAGCGCTGGATGACGGTCCGTACCGGACCGTCCGGCGGCGCATGCAGCAGCGCGGTGCGGACGGCCCGCCCCCCGGCATAGTCCACATCGACGCGCAGGTTGAAATAGCGGGTGAGTACGGTCGGCTGGTCGCGAACCTCGTCGGGCAGCGCCAGCCCGGCCAGAGCGGGCTGGGCCCAGAAGGCGGCGACGTCGGGCCAGCCCGTAGCCGGGCGTTCGGCGATCAGACGGCGCGCCGCCCGGACGTCGAGGGCGTTGCCGGTCAGCATGACCAGCAGGGGCGCCTGCTCCGGGGTCAGGGTATTGACGTTGAGCGGCGACAGCCGGCTGGTCGGCAGGGCGCAGACATGGGGGCGCAGGCGATCGTAAAGGTCGGCGTCCACCCCCTTCACCGCCCGCAGTTCACTGACCTCGGCCAGCATGACCCCGGCTGTGCGATAGGGCGCCGCGAGACCGGCGTAGCTTCCGTCCTCGGCCCCCAGCGGCAGCGGCGTGGAGTCTGCGTCCAGCCAGTCGGTCAGGGCGTCGGCGACCGCCCGCATCCGGCTCTCCGGCGCGCCTACGGCCCGGCCGAGGGCGAGGAACTGGGCCGCCCCCAGCGGCCGGGCGAGCAGATCCTCCCCGAAGCCCTCGACCAGACTGTTGAGGTTGAAACAGGCCTGACCGTCGGTGATCACAGCGCTGATCATGCCTTCATCGATCGGGAAGGTGAGCTGTCGGCCGTTCCAGTCGGGCTCAAGCGGAGTCCGGACCGGCGAGGCGGCGATCAGTCGCCCGACCTGACGGCGGGCCAGCACCTCGGCCCCGGAGGCGTACCACTGGGCCTGGGTCTGGGTCTCGACATTGGTCGCGCGGCGCACGGAGAAGCGGACGTCGTCCAGCACGGCTATGGCGACCACCGACATCACCGCCACCAGCAGCAGGACCGTCAGCAGGGCCATGCCCTCGCGGCCGTCAGAACCCGGAGTCGGCCGCATCAGCCGCCCCCGACCAGGAACAGTTGCTCGACCGGACCATAGCCCTCCAGCGTCATCGTCAGCCGCACCGCGTCCGGCAACGGCCGCTCGAGGGTGGTGATGAAGGCCGGAGCCTCGGTCCCGTCGCGCAGGAAGGTGACGGTCAGATCCCGCACGCCTTCATACAGGACCTGCGGCGGGCCGGGGCGGGCCCCGTCCAGATGGCTGGAGACTCGCCGTTCCAGCCGCCCCTCGACGAGGCGGTATTCGACCCGTTGCAGAGAGGGGCGCGCCGCCTCGCCCGGATTGGACCAGCCGGCGCGGCTCAGGACCAGCACCGGATCGCCCGGCGCCGTCGCGCCCATCATCGGCTGCGGCTGGGGCCGGCCGGTCGGGCCGCGCGAGCGTCGCGCCGCCGCCTGACCCAGATCGGCCCGCAACAGGGCGCGGGTCCGCTGCAGTTCGGCGGTGCGGTCGGAGGCGGCCTTGACGGCAAACCGGTTGTCGATCGACAGGCTCAGAACCGACGCCCCCGCCGCGGCGATCAGGGCGAAGATCAGCAGCGAAATCAGCACCTCGACCAGGGTGAATCCCGCGCGCTTCATCTCGCCCTCGCCCGGAACAGGGAACGGTCCGAGGCCTGGCCTTCCTCGGTCAGGACGCGGATATCGACGCGCAGCAGATCGGGATCGTCGGTCGCCACGACGGTTCGGGTCCAGCGCCAGTCGCGCCCTGCCAGCCCGGTCCGGCCCGACAGTTCTCCCTCCGCCATCTGCGGGGCGATCATGGCCTCGACGGCGAGGTTCTCAGCCACCACCCCGCCGAGGGTTCGCGTCTCCACCCGGGCGGCCGAGCGTGTGTTCTCCCCGGCCAGATTCAACAGGGCGAGTGCGGCCAGGCTGAACACCGCCAGGGCGACCAGCAGTTCGATCAAGGTGAAGCCGTCGCGCGCTGAGCGCATATACCTAGCCATCCAGCGACACCTCGCCGGCGCCGTCGACGGCGACGCGACGGCTCTTGCCTTCCCGGCTCAGCGTCAGGGTCGCCGGTTCGGCCACGCCGGTCGGATCGAACACCAGCCGCACCGGGTCTCCTGACGGGGCGACCGTCGTGCCCTCGGTCCAGGTCTCAGCCTCGAACGGCCCCTCCTCCAGCGCCGCCCAGCCGGCGCCGTCGAAGACCGAAAAGCCATAGCCCTCCGCCGTTGTCTCGACGGCCACGGGCCGGTTGGACAGGATGGCCTCCTCGCGGGCCCGGACCAGCCGGGCCGCGAACCGCTCTGCGTCCGCCGCCACCGAAGGCCGCGGATCGGGCACGGACAGAACCACCGCCCCCGCAGCCAGCCCGAGGATGGCCACCACCATCAACAGTTCGACGAGGGTGAAGCCTTGCCGGATAGGGGCGCTACCGCTCGCCGCACGGCGGCTCGCTGCTTTAGCGCGGGGTGCGCGCGAAGCGCCAAGCCGCGTCGGGTTGACAAGGCGAAGCCTTGTGACCGCGGCCCAACCCAAAAGGTCGCGAGCGTAGCGCCCGATATCAGCCCTGCCAGTTGCCGAGGTCCGCGTCATCGCCCTCGCCCCCTTCCCTGCCGTCCGCTCCCCAGGAGTAGACGTCGAACTGGCCGCCGTGCGCACTCTGGCGGCGGTACTGGTAGGGATTGCCCCACGGATCCTCCGGCAGGCGCCGCACATAGCCGCCCTGGCGGTAGCGTTCCGGCTGGTTCAGCCCCGGCGGCGGAGCAACCAGGGCCTGCAGACCCTGCCGGTCGTCAGGAAATGTCAGATTGTCGAGGCGATAGGTCTCGATCGCCTGTTCCAGCACGGCGATATCCGCCCGCGCCTTGGCGACCATGGCCCGGTCCTGGCTCGGCAGGACATTGAGGGCGACCACCGTGGCCAACAGGCCGATGATGACAATCACCACCATCAACTCGACCAGGGTGAAGCCGGACCTGTTGGGGGCGCTACCGCTCGCCGCGCGGCGGCTCGCTGCTTGAGCGCGGAGGCGCTGCAGCGTCTTCAGAAGGCGGGCCGCCACGCGGCGATCGTTCGGACCAACAGACATGTTCACTCTCCTCACCCCATGGCCAGGGTGTTGATTTGCAGAATGGGCAGGAGGATCGACAGCACGATCAGGGCGACCACCCCGCCCATGACCACGATAATGGCCGGCTCCAGCAGGCTCAGCATGACCGCCGTGAAGGTGGAAAACTCGCGCTCCAGATAGTCGGCGGCGCGCTCCAGCATCGGTTCCAGCCGTCCGCTGCTCTCGCCCGAGGCTGTCATGTGCACGAGGATCGGCGGGAAGACGTCGGCCCGGCGCATGGCGGCGGACAGGCCGCCGCCCTCGCGCACGGCGTCGGCCATGGTCTCGGTCGCCAGCCGCAGCCGCCGGTTCGACACCGTCCGCGCCGTGATCGTCAGCCCCTCCAGCACCGGCAGGCCCGCCGCGATCATCGTCGACAGCGTTCGCGCCATTTTCGCCCCATGCAGGTCGCGGGTCAGCCGACCGATCAGCGGCAGCCGCAGGATCGCCGTATCCACCCTCAACCGGAACGCCGGATTGCGCAGGGCGAAGGCGCCCGCCACCGCCGTCAGGCCGATCAGGACCAGCACCAGCCAGCCCCAGTCGCGCATCAGGTCCGAGACGCCGATCACCAGCCGGGTCAGCAGCGGCAGGGTCTGGTTCATGCTGTCGAACTGGTCGACCACCTTGGGCACGACGAAGACCATCAGGGCGGTGATGACGCCCAGCGCCACGACCGCCAGCACGGCCGGATAGACCAGGGCGGTGATCACCTTACCGCGCACCAGCTGGTCGCGCTCCAGACCATCGGCCAGACGCTCGAGAATGGGTTCCAGCGCGCCGGAGGTCTCGCCGGCCGAAACCATGGCGCGATACAGCGGCGGAAAGGCCTGTCCCTGCAGAGCCATGGCGTCCGACAGCCTGCGGCCCTCCATAACGCCCGTATGGACACCCTCCAGCACCTGACGCACGGCGGGACGATCGGCCTGCAGGGCGATGGTGCGCAGGGCTTCCTCGACCGGCGCCACCGAGACCAGGGTCGCCAGTTGCCGGGTTGTCAGCGCGAGGGTGCGGGAGTCCAGCTTGCCGTTCCGACGCGGTGCAGGGCGATCCGACCGGGCCGCCATCCCCCGTCCGGCCACGATTTCCAGCGGCATCAGCTTGCGACGAGTCAGCAAGGCGCGGGCGGCGGCCTCGTCAGCGGCGGCCACGGCCCCGCTCACGGTGCGTCCGCCGGCGTCGACCGCCACATAGTCGAAGGCCGCCATCAGGCGGCGTCCTCGCGTCCGTTGACGGCGCCGGCCGGCTCGTCATGCGCCTCGGCGGTCTCCTGCCGGGTCACCCGCAGCGCCTCCTCGACCGAGGTGACGCCCTCCAGCACCAGGGCGCGCGCGCGCTGCGTCAGGGTTTCGGCCCCGGCGAAGGCGACGGCGTTGATGGCCTCTTCCCCGGCCTCGGCCGCGATCAGCCGGCGCACCCGGTCGTCGACGCGGATGACCTCATAGAGGCCGACCCGTCCGACATAGCCGGTCTGGTTGCAGTGGCTGCAGCCCTGCGGCCGCCATACCGTCTGTCCCGTCTTGATCCCGGCCGTCCGGGCGGTGGCCTTGTCCGCCGCCTCGGCGCGGCGGCAGTGGCCGCACAGACGCCGCACCAGCCGCTGGGCCACGATCAGACGCAGGGTCGAGGCCAGCAGGAAGGGCTCGATCCCCATGTCGCGCAGGCGCGTGATCGCCCCCGCCGCGTCATTGGTGTGCACCGTCGACAGCACCAGGTGGCCGGTCAGCGAGGCCTGGACGGCGATGCCCGCCGTTTCGACATCGCGGATTTCACCCACCATGACCACGTCAGGGTCCTGTCTCAGAATGGCGCGCAGTCCGGCCGCGAAGGTCATGCCGACCTTGACGTTGACCTGGGTCTGGCCGACGCCGTCTATGGCGTATTCAACCGGGTCCTCGACCGTGAGAATGTTGCGCGTCGCGTCATTCAGCAGCGAAAGGCCGGCGTAGAGCGAGGTGGTCTTGCCGGACCCGGTCGGACCGGTGACCAGGATGATGCCGTTCGGTTCACGCAGGGCGGCGCGGAACGACTCAAGGGCAGGCGGGGCCATGCCCAGCTGGTCAAGTTTCAGCTCGGCCTGGTCCCTGTCGAGGATGCGCAACACCACCCGTTCGCCGGCCCGCGACGGCAGGGTGGAAACGCGCACATCCAGCGACTTGCCCCCCAGCGCCAGCGGGATGCGGCCATCCTGCGGCACCCGCTTTTCGGCGATGTCGAGACGCGCCATCACCTTGATCCGGGACACCAGCAGGGGGGTGATCCTCGGGTTCAGCGACAGCGCCTCGCGCAGCACGCCGTCGACCCGCATCCGCACCGTCAGGGCGGTCTCGAACGGCTCAAGGTGGATGTCCGAGGCGCCGGCCCGCACCGCCTCGGCGATGATGCCGTTGATCAGGCGGATGACCGGCGCATCGTCAGCCGTGTCCAGCAGATCGGCGGCCGCGGGGATGTCGTCGATCAGGCTGTCGAGGCCCGAAGGCATGTCGAGGTCGTCGCCGTCCGCGGCGCTCAGGTGATCGCCCGCATAGACCTGGGACAGGCGCCGATCGAATTCCGCCTGGCTGAGGGGCTCGACGCGCAGCGGCCGCCCCAGCGCCCGTCGGGTCTCGACCAGCGCCACGGGATCCGCGCCCTCGCGCAGGCCCACCACGGCGATCTCCCCCGCATCCAGCAGGATGACGCCGTGCCGTTTGGCGAACCCGTAGGGCAGGGTCGGATTGACCAGGGTGATCATCGTCCCGTCACTCCCGGGGTGCGGGATCGGCGACGGGGGGAAGCGGCGACGCGGACACCTCGCCGACCGGCGCGGCGATGAAATAGTCGGGCGCGACGGGCGGCTGGGTGCGCATATAGTCGCGCAACATCTCGTCGAGGCTCGGCTCGACCCCGGGCGCATTGTTCAGCTGCTGCTGGCGCATATAGCCCCAGCGGTCGGCGGCGAGCGACCGGGCGTCCGCCGGCGTGCGGATGATGGTCGGGCGGATGAAGACCATCAGATTGGTCCGTCCGCGCTGGCGGCTGGTCGAGCGGAACAGATTGCCGACCACCGGGATGTCGCCCAGTCCCGGCACCTTGTCGACCGACAGCCGGTCGTTCTGGTCCAGCAGGCCGCCGGCCACGGCGATGTCGCCGTCGTCGACCACCAGGGTCGTCTCCAGCTCGCGCTTGTTGAGCACGAGGTCGCTGGCGGAGTTGGTCAGCACGCCGTTGATGCTGGATACCTCCTGCCGCAGGAACAGGGTGATCGAGCCGCCGGCGTTGATCTGTGGACGGACGATCAGCTTGACGCCAATGTCCTGGCGCTGGGTCGTGCGGAAGGGGTTGGAGTTGCCGTCCAGCAGGGCCTCGCCGGTGGTGATTGGCACTTCCTGGCCGACCAGGATCGTCGCCTCCTCATTGTCCAGCGTCATCAGCGACGGCGTCTGCAGCAGATTGGACCCGTCGTCCGTCTTGGCGGCGTTGATAATGAAGCCGAACAGGCCGTCGCCGATGCTCCCGCCCCCTCCGCCGATGAAGCCATTGGCCCCCAGCAGGGTGTTCAGGGCCAGGTTCTGGAGCTGTTCGCGCAAGGGGTTGTCGTCGTCCAGCTGTCCCGCCGCGGCTCCGCCTGCGAGCGGCACCAGCGGCGCGGCGCGGTCGGACCAGTTGGTCAGGCCGACCGGATTGCCGTCCTCTCCCGCCAGCAGCCACTGGACCCCCAGTTCGCGGACGGCATTGTCGGACAGCTCGACCACAATGGCCTCGATCAGCACCTGCTGACGACGCTGGTCCAGCTGGCGGATGACCTCGGCCAGCATGCGCTGGGTGTCCGCCGCGGCCGAGATGACCAGGGCGTTGGCGCCGGGGAAACGGGCGATGGTAGCGCGCTGGCCCGGCAGCGGCGCGGCCACCGCCGCACCGCCAGGCGTGACCGCGGGAGCCTCGCCGGACCCGGCCCGGGCTCCTGTGGGCGCGGCGTTGGCGCTGGCGGCCGTAACCGGCTGGCCGACGATCTGCTGCAGCACGGGCAGCAGGGCCTCGGCATTGGCGTGCTGCAGGAAAACGACCTGCACATCGTCGGCGGACTCGGCGCGGCGATCGAGGTCCTCGATCAGCGGGCGGATGCGCGCCAGGGCCGACGGGTCGCCGCGCAGCACCAGGGAATTAGAGCTGTCCACCGGCGTGACGGACACCATCCCCTGCCCTGGCTGGCCGCCGGGCGGGGCCAGGACCGTCTGCAGCACCGCGGCGATCTCGCGGGCCGACGAGTTCCGCAGGGTGATCACCTCGAAGCCGGTGCGATCGAGGTCGATCCGGGCGATCAGACCGCGGATGCGGACCAGATTGTCGGCGAAGTCGGCCACGACGACGCTGTTGGCCCCGGGATTGGCCAACACCTGTCCCTGGGTCCCGACCAGCGGCCGGATGGTCTCGGCGGCCGAGGTCGCATCGATGTGGCGAAGCTGGAAGACCTCGGTCGAGAAGCGTTCGTTGCCGACGGTCGCCGGGCCCTGGGCGGCGCCCTGGGCCGGGCTGATGCGATAGGCGCCCGATGCGGTCGGCGTCACCACCAGGCCGTTGGCCCGCAGGGTCGACAGGAAGACCTCGAACAGCTGGGCCCGGTTCAATGGACGGTCGCTGGTCACGGTCACCGTGCCGCTCACCGCCGGATCGACGATGAAGGTACGGCCGGTCGAGCGGGCCACATCCTGGATGAAGGCGCGGATGTCCGCGCCCTGGACGTTCAGCGTCTGACCCGACTGGGCCAGCACAGGACCCGCCGCCAGCGGCCCCTGGACGGCGAGCACGGCCGCCAGGACGGCGCCGATCACGGTGCGGTTCGATCGCTTCAACGGCCTGTCCTTATGGTGGTGGTCTGGACCGCGCCGCCGCGTTCGAAGCGGATTTCGGCGCTGTCGGCGGTCGCGAGCTCGCTGCGCAGGGCGGCGATCCGGTCGAGCCTGTCGAGTGACCGGCCGTTGACGGCCAGGATCACGTCCCCGGCCTGAAGGCCCGCGGCCTGAAGCGCCGCCCCCTCGCCCGCGGCGGAGACGGTAAAGCCATTGACCCTCAGGCCCTGCATCCGGGGGCGCAGCGACGCCTGGGCCATCAGCTGGGCCGGGTCGACGCGAGAGCCCGCAGCGGCTGTCGGTGAGACCGCGGGCGCCGGCGGCTCCGGCGTCACGGTCTGGGGACCGGGCGGCGGCGGCGGCGGCGGCGCGACCCCGACCGGGATATCGCTGAAGATCAGACGGGTGATCGAACCGCCGCGCGCCAGGGTGACATGATCCGAGCCGACGCCGCTCAGCACCAGGCCCGGCTCGACCTCCTCGCCCACGCCGACCGAAACCTGCCGGCCGTCGGCCAGGCCGATGATGGCCGAGCCGCCGCCGGCTCCGTCGGACCTGAGGCCGTAAAGCCGCATCTGGCTGGCGCCGGCGGCGCTGGCCTCGGCGAGACTGCTCTGGCCGCCGGTGCGGAAAAAGGCGTCAAATCGCTGGAAAACGGCATAGTCGACAGGGGCGCTGGCGGCCCGGGCAGTCGGCGCCGCCGGGGCCTCCGTCTGCGGCTGGGCCACGATCAGGATCAGCCGCGCGAGCTGGACCGCAAGGACGACGGCCAGGGCGAGCTCGACGCCGGTCCGGACACGGTCGGGCCGGCGCGTGAGCGTCTCGCGGAAATTGAGGCTGAAACTGCGCACTGCGCCGATCACGATGGCGTTGTCCCGGCGGCCCCGACGGCCACGGCCGACTTCGTAACCCAATCACCGTAACCGGGCTGCACGCCCCTGTGACGGCTGAGCGAAGATCCTGTGACAAACCGAGCGCCCACGGACCGAGACCGGTCCGTGGGCGACGGGGTCAGAAGCGGGCGCTCAGGCTGACCGATGCGCTGCGGCCCAGATCGTAGTTGTTGATCCGGATCTTGTTCCCCAGCTCCTGGAACTCGTCATAGTCCGTGCCGAGCAGGTTGCGCAGTTCGAGGGAGAAGCCCAGTTCGCGGCCCGCATAGTCGAAGTCCTTGCGATACACGAAGTCGAGGAAGACGCCCGGGTCCTGGATGTAGTCGGGTTCGCGGGCCCCGGCGGCGCCGGCGCCGCGCGCGGTGATCCGCTCGCTGACATAGTTGACGATGATCGTCGCCTGCGACCGGGCCGTGTCGTCTTCCCAGCCCAGTTGCAGGTTGGCGACGTGCTCGGAATGGCCCTGGAGCCGGCTGCCATCGGAGATGAAGAAGGCCGCCGACTCATCCGCACCGCCGCCGCCCTGGGTCCGGACGACGTCGTCCGCGTCCACCTGCACCTCGGAGTCCGACCAGGTGTAGTTGGCCTGGACCAGCCAGCGCTTGTTGGCGATGAAGGAGGCGCCGACGTCCGGGAACTCGAAATATTTCTTGGCCTCGACCTCGGCGCCGTAGACCGTGGCCGCCGGGGCATTGAGGAAGGACTGCTGGCGCTGGTCGCCGGTCAGCACCACCACCGATTCCACCGGCCGGTCCATGTCCTTGTAGAAGACCCCGGCCGTCAGATACTGCTGGCGGGCGAAATACCACTCCCAGCGGGCGTCGAGGTTCAGGATCTCGGTATCAACGAGGAAGGGGTTGCCGGTGAACTCCCGATCGCTTTCCGGATCGATATAGGACTGGGGCGCCAGTTCACGGAACTGGGGCCGGCCGATGGTCTGGGACGCGCCGAGGCGGAACTGCTGATCCTCGGCGAAATTCCAGGTCGCAGTGAAAGCCGGGAGGAAATACTCTTCCTCCAGCGTCGTGACCGGGAAGGTCGCCGAGCCAAACAGATCGCGCGGCACCACCGACTGGCTGCTGTCCTCATAGCGAACACCAAGAGTCGTCCTGAGCAGCGGAATGATCTCGGCGTCGACCTGGGCATAGGCGGCGTTGACGATCAGTTCGGCGTCATAGGCGCCGGCGCCGTTGGTGCCGGAGACTTCCCGAAGTTCGATGGTGGTCGGGTTGATGTTGAAGTCGGAGTACAGGAAGTCGACGCGCGAAAGCCGCTGATTTTCCGTCAGGCCGCTGACGGCCTGGAGCTGGAGATCGTGGCGGGTCGCGTCACGGCTGCTGTCCGTCCGGGCGACGCCGAGGCTGAACACGGCGTCGCGCAGGTCCGACAACGGCAGGGTGTAGCTGACATCGGCCCCGCCGGAGAACACATCCTCATCCAGTTCGCTGAACGAGATCAGGTTGAAGTTGTCGTGAATGAAGTCACCGGCGGCGTTCACCCCGTACTGGAAACGGGATTCATAAGGGGCGTCGCGAGAGGTACGCGCCATGGCGGCGCGCCAGTTGAACTCCAGCGCTCCGTCGGCAAAGAAGTGATCGCCCGAGATTTGCGACGAAAACAGCTGCCGGACGAACCATTCGGTATAGTCATCGCGCACGATGGCGCCGCCGCGGCTGAGATCCGGGCCTGCGCTGATGCGGGCTTCCTTGGTCGTGTTGCGGACGTAGAAATTCGTCCACTTCAGCTCGTGGTCGGGATTGGACAGCGACAGGCCGGCCAGCATGTTCAGCTGGACGTCGTTCTGGGTGGACCGGAAGGCCTTGCTTGTGACCGGAACGAGAATGTCGCCGGAGAACTGCGCCTCTTCCTGGAAGCCCTGGCGGGTCTCCCAGCTGTTGCCATAACCCGCGACGGCGATCAGTCCGACCGTACCCAGCCGGCTCTCGCTGGACAGGCCGCCCGCAACGTCAAAACCGAAATTCACCGGGATCTCGTCGCTCTGCAGCAGGCGAAGCGGGGCGTTCACCAGGGCCTGGCCCATGGTCTGAAGCTGCTGGGTCGAAAAGTTGGTCCGGTTGATCTGCAGCCCCTGGCCGAACGCCAGGGCGATGGGTTCGGGGACGTCGCGCGTGCCGTCGTCAAAGCCGGTGAAATCGGTTCGCGAGCCGAAATAGATCAGGCCTTCCTTGCCGGTCGTCTCGCTGTTGGCCCCGATCGAGGACGAAAAGCTGAAGAAGGGTTCGCTGGGCGCGCCGACGGTCCGCAGGTCGATCACGCCGCCCCCGAACTCGCCGGGGAAGTCGGCCGAATAGGTCTTCTGGACCGTCACGCTCTCAAGGATGTTGGACGGAAACAGGTCCAGCGGAACGACGCGTTGCAGCGGTTCCGGGCTCGGCAGGGGCGAGCCGTTCAACAGGGCCGATGAATAGCGTTCGCCCAGGCCGCGGACATAGATGAACCGTCCCTCGACCACCGTCAGGCCGGTGACCCGGGTCAGGGCCGCGGCCGCACTGGAGTCGCCGGTGCGTTCCAGATCCTCGGAGGTCAGAAAGGCCGCGACTTCCGAGCTCTGGCGGTTCGGTTCGGGAATGTAGCGGCCCAGCACGACGATTTCGTCCAGCTGCGCTGTCTGGTCCGGCTCGGGCTCGGCCTGGACGGCCGGGGTCTGGGCGGTGGGGGTCTGGGCGGAAGCCAGCCCCGGCGCGATCATCGCGCTGGTGGCCAACAGGACCCCGGTCAGGGTCAGAGATAGTCTCTTCATGATCTACGCCTTGAAGGGGTTCAACGGACTGGGCGAAAGTCGGCGGCGGCTCCGGGGAGCCGCCGCCGTATCCGTCGTCAGCAGGTCTGGCCGGCCGTCAGGCCGCAGGTCCAGCCACGCCACCAGGTGTCGGAGGCGTCGCGGACGGCGCCGATGTAGGTCACCGGCAGGAAGTAGCTGTTGACCGCCGGGGCATTGGTCACCGTGACGGCGTTTTCGTTGGCGCCGTTGATGAAGGTCAGCACCTGGTTGCTAAGGCTGGTGCCCGAGGCCGGGGCGGTCAGGGTCGAGGTGCCGGCTTCGGTGTTGTTGGCGCCGAGCAGGAACACATCGCGCGAACGGGCCGGGTTGGCCGCATTGCCGGCCGTCGGCCGGTATGGCAGGCCGCACGACATGAACACCGAGCGGAAGTTGGCCCCGGTCGGCGGCGTGGTGGTCATGCTGGTGACCGTGTCGGCGTCGGCGATGTCGAGGCAGCCCGCAGCCGAACCGCTCACGTTGGTGAAGACCGAGTTGATGACCGTGGCGTCGTTGCCCGAATCGAAGTGGGCGACGGTGTGGGCGTTGGTCGGCGAGTTGCGGCCGACCAGGGTCCAGTTGGAGACGAACGGACGGGTCACATAGCGCGAGCCCAGCGGCACCGAGGCGGGAGCCGAGGAGAACTCGAAGCCGGCGCTGCGGCTGGTCGCGGTCGGCGGACGCTGGGTCACGATGCCGAACTGGGCGGCGCCGCGCCAGCCGGTGTCGATGTCGAAGCCGTCGTCGTCGGCGCCGGTGATGACGATCCAGCGCAGGTTGACGTTGCCGCCGAAGATCTCGATGCCGTCGTCCGAGCTGTTGTGGACGTGGATGTATTCGATCGTCGTGCCGTTGCCGACGCCGGCCATCGTCAGGCCCTGCAGCTCGTTGCCCGGCGAGATTTCAAAGCCGGAATACTTGATCTGGACGTAGCGCATACGGCCCGAGTTATCGCCGATCTCGTTACCGCCGTAGAAGGCGCTGGTGCCCTCGACCGTACCGGTGCAGGTGACAGGGGTGGTCAGGACTGTGCCGTTGCTGGCGCAGTTCGCCTGAGGCGCGCGACCGGCCAGGACGACGCCGCCCCACTGGCCTTGGGAAACCTCGTTGGTCGTGCCCTCGACGTTCTGGCGGCTGGTGAAGATGATCGGCTGGCTGACGGTGCCTTCAGCGAACAGCTGCGACCCGCGGTTGACCAGCAGATAGTCGGACCCACCCGAAGCGAACAGGGTCACGCCCGCTTCGATGGTCAGGATGCCGTCGATGCTGCCCGGGGTGGGGGCGGCGGGGTCGACGCCCTGGTCGGTGCCGACCGAGGTACGGCCCGAAATCGAATAGATGGTGCCGGCGCGCAGAGGCACCGTCAGGGCGCCGTTGATCTGCTGCGGCAACTGGCAGACCCGCAGGGTGTTGTTGGCAATCAGGCCGACGTTGGAGAAGCCGGTCGGGCAGTCCGCCGCGGGCGTGCCCGGAGGGGGCGTGGTGGGCGGAGGCGTGCCGCCGCCGGCGCCGCCACCCGGCGGGAAGGCGCCTTCGCCCGGCGAGGCGACTTCAGCCGAGCCGCAGGCGGCGAGGGTCAGGGCGCTGGCGGAAACCGCGAGCAGGGTTGTCAGTCGAATGCCGGTCATCGTTTCCACCGTGGCTGGTCCAAGGAACACACGGCAGATGGCGGACGAACCCTCGGTCCAATCCCAATGACGCTCAGCGCCCCACCTGCCCGTCGCTGTGGGTAGAGGCCGGATGTGACACGGCGGCCGCCGAACGGTGACGGTTCCAGCGCGCTTGTGTGAAGTTGTTTTCGCTGTTTGGTGAAACACTGTCCCGACACGGTCGGTCCGTCACAAAACCGGCAAGACCCAATCTCCCGCCACCGCTTGGCAGGCGGTCAGGCGAGGCCTAATCGCCGGACACCGGAGACGCCGCGACCTTCGCCAGGGGCCCCCACGTGACGCCAGCCTATCTCGTCTTGATCCTCGGCGGCGCCGGCCTGATCGTCGGCAGCTTCGTCGGCCTGGTCTCCCTGCGCCTCCCCAGGGGAGAGGATGTCGTGCGCGGGCGCTCGCGCTGCGCCGGCTGCGATCGCCCTCTTCCGCCCTGGCGTCTGGTTCCCCTGCTCAGTTATCTGGCCAGCCGGGGACGCTGCGCCGCCTGCCGCGCGCCCATTCCGCCCCGTTATCCCCTGCTGGAGCTGACCTGTGCCGGCATCGGAGTCTGGGCCGCCCTGTCGCAGGGAACGCCCCTCGCTGCCGGCCTGACCGCCCTGCTGGGCTGGCAGTTGCTGCTGATCGCCGTGATCGACGCGGAGCATTTCTGGTTGCCGGACCGGCTGACCCTGCCGCTGCTCGCGACCGGTCTGCTGGCGGCCCTGGCCCTGGACCACACCGCGCCGATCGACGCCGTGATCGGCGCTGCCGCGGGATTCGCAGGGCTCTGGCTGCTGGCCCGGGCCTATCGCAGCCTGCGCGGCCGCGAAGGGTTGGGCGGCGGAGACCCCTTCCTGCTCGCCGCCGGCGGCGCCTGGGTCGGCTGGATCGGCCTGCCCAGCGTCCTGCTGTGGGCCTCCGCCGCCGGGCTCAGCCTGGTCGCCGCCCGCGTTCTCACCGGCCACCGCGTCTCGGGCGCCGACCGCCTGCCCTTCGGCCCGTTTCTCGCGGTCGGCGTGTGGTTCACCTGGCTGATCGGACCGCTGGGTCTCGGCCTGTAGACGGTTGTCCGGCGATCCGTCGCTCGCCCGTCCCGCGCCGCACCGGGGACAGACCGGAAGATTTACTCGACAGCGTCTTCTCATCCCTCGGTTGCGGCCCTAAGGAGTGCCGCGCGGAAATTTTCGCGGCGGGCAGGCGGAGTAGTGAATGCTGAGGTGGGCGCGCAGGCTGATCAGACAGCTAGGTTGCCGGCGCCACCGCTGGCGGCCGGACCGTCGCCGCCCCGGCATCCAGTTCTGCGACCTCTGCGGCGCCCGCCAGGAGATCCGCGAGGCGAAAAAGAGCCGTCGGACCTGAGCCCCGGGGCCGCCGGGCCCGGGTCTGGTCGAGGTCTGATGTTGGCAAATATCTGGCGGAGACGCAGGGATTCGAACCCTGGGTACCCCTTACAGGGTACGACGATTTAGCAAACCGTTGCCTTAAGCCACTCGGCCACGTCTCCGGCAGGCGGCGTGATTAGCCGAGCCCGCGGGCGTGCGCAACGGGGTCGCGGCGAGTGTGTGCGTTAACGGGACAGTGAGAGCGGGTGTGCCAGATGGGGCGAACGCCTTCCCGCGAGCCCCATGACCGACTCCGCCAGCCGCCCTCTGTACCGCGCCGCCGAATCCGGGGCAGGCGCGATGGACGCCTCGGGCCCACAGGCCCGGGCCGGTTCGACCATGGCCCGGGACGCAGAACCTGTCGCCGAAGGCGCAGCGCGACGCGGACCATTCCGCCCCGACATCTGGCTCAACGCGCGCCAGCGGCACGCCTCACGGCTCGCCGCGCACTATTTTCGCGCTTTCGACTCTCTCGCGGTGGTCGCCGTCACCCTGATCTGCGCCTGGGCGGCCTCGCCCGGGCCGCTGCTGGACGCTGCCCTCTCGCAGCTGGCCCCCTTCATCCTCGGCGCAGCCACTGTGCTGGGCCTGATGCGCTCGCTGGGGCGATACAGGTTCGCCCGGGGACAAAAGACCACCCGTCACCTTGCCTCGGTCTCCGCCATCGTCGCTGCGGGGGCGGCGGTCGCCCTGGTCGGCGGCTGGATGATGCAGGGCGCCGGCGCGCAATGGCCGGCGTGGCTGGCCTGGGCGGGCCTCGTGCTGATCACCCTGAACGCCCTGCATATCGGCTGGAGCGATGTCGTCGGACGTTGGCGGGCTTCCGGCGCCCTGACGCCGAACATCGTCCTGGTGGGCGCGACCCGCCACGCCGAGAGCCTGATCCGAGAGGCGCTGAAGCGGCGCGACCTCAATGTGCTGGGCATTTTCGACGACCGGCTTGCGCGCAGCCCGCGAGCCATCGCGGGGGTGCCGGTATTGGGTACGGCCGACGATCTGCTGACCCACAAGATGACGCCCTATGTCGACCGGATCGTCCTGGCCATCGATCCAAGGGCCGAGACCCGCGTGCGCGAACTGAACGCCCGGCTGGGAGCCCTGCCGCATGAGATCACCCTGCTGGTGGAGCCAAATGGCCCGGCCGAGACCCGTTCGGCGCTGGACCGACTGGCCGCCGCGCCGCTGGCCGATATCGAGGGCCCGGTCGACGACGACCGCCGCGCCTTCAACAAGCGGCTGCAGGATCTGATTGTCGGTCTGATCGCCCTGATGCTTCTGGCCCCGGTCATGGCGGTTCTCGCCATCGCCATCCGACTCGACAGCCCGGGGCCGATCTTCTTCCGCCAGCGTCGCCACGGCTTCAACCAGGAAGAGATCGTGGTGTGGAAATTCCGCTCCATGCGCCAGGAGGCGGCTGACGCAACCGCCAGCCGGCAGGTGACCCACGGCGACGACCGCGTGACCCGGATCGGCAGATTCATCCGCGCCACCAGCCTCGATGAACTGCCCCAGCTGCTCAATGTCCTCGCCGGCGAGATGTCGCTGGTCGGCCCCCGCCCCCACGCCATCGGCATGAAGACAGGCCACATCGAATCCGCGCGTCTGGTCGCCGACTACGCCCACCGTCACCGGATCAAGCCCGGCATGACCGGCTGGGCCGCCGTCAACGGCTCGCGCGGACCGCTGCACACCGCCCAGGATGTGCGTCGTCGCGTCCAGCTGGACATCGACTATGTCGAGCGCCAGTCGCTGTGGATGGATCTGTGGATCATGGCGGTCACCGTGCCGGTGCTGCTGGGCGACCGTTCGGCGATCCGATGACCGGGGGGCGCTGATGTTCTGGCGCGGCGTCTGGGGCTATCTGCCGTCCAATATCGTCCAGGGCGTGGTCGGCTTCCTGACCATCATCCTGTTCACCCGCATCCTTTCTCCCGAGGAGTTCGGCCGCTACGCCCTCGCCTTCGCGGTGCTGACGCTCGCCCATGTCGCCATCTTCACCTGGCTCGAGGCCGCCATGGCGCGCTTCTGGGCCTCGGGTCAGCCCGGCAAGGATCTCGCCGGCCATTTCGCCAGCCTTTATCGGGCCGCCGGTTGGCTCAGCCTCGCCTTCGTCCCGGTGGTCGGCCTCGTCCTGTGGCTGTGGCCGGCCGATCCGCTGCTCAAATTCGCCCTCGCCGCCGGCCTCGCGGGCTGTCCCGTCCGATGCTTCGTCAAACTGGCCCAGGAACGCTATCGCGCCGCCGGCGAGGTGGCGCGGGCCGCCAACCTCGACATGTCGGTCTCGGTCGGTGGTCTGGCCATGGGCGTCGCCTTCGCCCTGATGGGGGCGGGCGGGGCCGGGCCGCTGCTGGGCCTCGCCATCGCCCCGCTGGCCGCCCTGCCCTTCATCCTGCCCGGCGAACTGCGGCAAGCCCGGGGCGCAAGGGCCGAGCCGGCGCGCCTGCGCGGCTACGCCCTCTACGGTTACCCGATCGCGGCCTCTCTCGCCCTGACCGTGGTCCTGTCCTCGACCGACCGCTTCCTGCTCGCCGTCTACCTCGATGAGGCGGCCGTGGGCGCTTATCACGCCAGCTATTCGATCGCCAACCGGACCCTGGACGTACTGTTCCTGTGGCTCGGATCGGCCGGTCAGCCGGCCCTCGTCATGGCGCTGGAGCGCGGCGGGCTGGACCGGCTCAAGATCGCGGCGCGCGAACAGCTGTCGACCTTCCTGCTGATCGGCCTGCCGGCGGCGGCGGGCGTGGCCCTCGTGGCGCGGCCGCTGGCAGAGGTGCTGATCGGGGAAGAGCTGCGCTCGGCCGCGGCCGGCGTGACGCCCTGGATCGCCCTCTCGGCCCTGCTGTTCGGTCTCACAGCCTACTATTTCGGCCAGGCCTTCACCCTCGGCAAGAAGACCAGAAGCCTGCTGGTCGCCATGGCGATTCCGGCGGGCCTGAACGTGATCCTCAACCTGATCCTGGTGCCGCGCTTCGGCCTGATCGGCGCGGCCTGGGCCACGGCCGCCAGCTTCGCCGTCGGTCTGATCGCCACCTGGCTGCTCGGCCGGCGGGTTATCGCCCTGCCGGTCCCGTGGGAAAGCCTGATCCGCTGCGGCGTCGCCACGGCGCTCATGGCCGTGGTCGTGTCGCGTCTCCCGCCGATCGGCGGG